>SDBT01005896.1_pt1 | contig 20486 bp, 16 predicted proteins | sample 2277101 | NCBI WGS metagenome assembly SDBT01 (sample SAMN10404973, study PRJNA504765) | marine sediment metagenome | isolation source: marine sediment core GS10_PC15, 103 cmbsf | place: Arctic Ocean: Southern Knipovich Ridge | collected 2010 | reverse complement strand
CAATTTTGAAAGGATGACATTACCCTGCTGATCCTGCTTGTAGCCAATGATCTCTCCATGATTATCTGTTACTGGGACTGGTTCCCCTTCAGGTGTACCAAAGCCGATTGGGTAAATTAGCACGCCCTGATCAGCGACTTCTTGGGCTGCTTCCAGGGGATTGGTCTCATGATCTTCGCCATCAGTCATAAGTATTAGCACCCTTTGGCTTGCCAGATCGGGATCGAATCCTAGCATAGCAGTTCGGATTGCATCTCCGATCACGGTACCCGGTCGTGAAATAACACCTGGATCAGCGCTGTCAAGATAGGTGAGCGCGGTGTTGTAATCTGATGTCAGGGGAACCTGGATGAAGCTGGCTCCGGAGAATAGGACCAGACCGATTTCATCACCATCAAGTTTATGCATCAAATCTGCGATTTCAAGCTTGGCACGGTCGAGGCGGTTTGGTTTGATGTCCTGGGCTAACATACTCTGGGACACATCCAATACCACCATAACCTGCAGACCTTCTTGATTGATTTCGTGCACCTCGCTGCCCCATTGTGGTCGAGCCAGAGAGATGATCAAAAGTGCCATAGTAGCAAACCACAGGAACGTTCGCCATTTCCGGCCGCGCAAGTTGATATTGGCAGTTAATTTTTTGATGAGGGCGTTATCACCGAGTTGTTTAAGGGCATGATTTTGACTTCTTTTTGCCCAAAGTAAAAAGAAACCTGCAGCCGGAAGTATTAACAACAAAAGTAAGTAATTTGGTTTAGCGAATATCATGGCAGTTTCCTAAGGATAGTGTTTCGAAGGGCAAGTTCTAGCAATATTATGATCAAAGCAGGAACCAATAACAGGGCTGCCAGCTCAAAATATTGGTTGAAAACTTGCACTTCTACTTGGGATTTTTCAAGGTCGTTTATTTCGTTATAGATAGATTGAAGTCCCTGTGAGTTCTCTGCGCGAAAGTAACGACCACCGGTTATTTCGGCTACCTGCTGCAGCGTCTCTTCGTCCAGTAAACTCTCCTGATAGACAATTTGCGTTCCACCAAGCATCGATTCAACGGGTACAGGCACTTCGCCCGGTCGTGCTGCTCCGATGGTGTAGACTTTTACTCCTAAGGCTTTGGCTGCCTCGGCGGCTGTGAGCGGATCGATTTCACCAGCATTGTTCATGCCATCTGTCAAAAGGATGATGACTTTGCTCTCGGATTCGCTGTCCATCAGCATGTTAGCGGCATTTGCGATGCCTAAGCCGATGGCTGTGCCGTCTTCCAGACCCAGATCTGATGCCAGTTGCACATCATTTAATGAGCGCTCGAGCATATTGTGATCTAAAGTAAGCGGGCTCAGGCTGAAAGCTTCACTTGAAAAAATAACCAGCCCGATTTTGTCATATTGCCGGCTTGCGATGAAATCACCAATAACACTTTTAGATGCCTCCAACCGGTTTTGTGGAGCGAAATCAAGAGAAGCCATGCTGCCTGAAATATCCAAAGCCAGAGCTATTTCAACACCCTCACCGCTGATGATTTCTTTTGCCTGAACGATTTGAGGTCGGGCGAGAGCGATGATTATCAATGCAATGGCGAGCAATCGCAGCATGCTTAAGATAGGTCGCAGGGTAATTCGCCACGAACGGGGAACATCCCGGACCATGCTGACTGAGGTGTGTTTCAAAGTAGCCGGCTGTGTGCGGCGACTTGCCCAAAAGTAACGTGCTGCTAGAAATGGAACGAATATCAATAGGCTTAGCAGCCAGGGTGAAGCAAAATGAAAATTCATGTTGCTGCCTCCATTTGATTTTTCAACTCACCCCTATCAGTAGGATCGATTGAGATGTTGTGTGGTGTATGTTCAGAGTTTGTCGTTAATGCTGGTTTAGTATCCTCAACGATTTGACGAGCATTTTCGAGCAGTTCGTAAGAACTTGTGATATCAGGTTTAAACTTTGAAAACTTGATCAAGTCGCTATCTCGTAAGAAGGAGATAAATTTGTTCGTGATATCAACCGGGATTTTGATCTGTTTCAAGTTCGCCTGGATCTCTCCGGTTGTGCGTTCCATAACCGGCAGGTGAAATGTCTTTTCCATGTAGCTGCGTAAACAGTCGGAAGTCAACGTATAGTGTTCTTTAAAGCGACCATCTTCTGGCAGCTTTAACCCTTCTAAACGGTCCAATTTATCCAGGGCAACTTCATGAGGGAAACGGTTGTCAATCTCCGCCATTTTCAATTTCATCGTATGCCGGCGCCTCAGATAAACAATCCCGCCAATGACTAGGACAAAGACGAGTAGAGTGATTATCCATAGGTAAACGTTAAAGAAAGGAAGTTCCGCCTGGGGTTTTATGTCCCGCAGCTCATTATCTCCATCGATCAATACGGATGAGATTACAAGAGTTGCAGTTGATGCGGTGATTTCACTGAGCTGTCCTTCGCTGTCGCTGATCGTAACTGACAGTGGGGGTGTTGTGAAAGTTCCGGGTGCAAAGACCCTGACATCCATTATCTGGTTAGTCGTCTCTGTCCCGTCTCCATTATCGACTGTCGCGGCAGGCGATTGGTACTTGACAGTTAAATCGCCCCAATTCGTATCTAGCTGCGGGAAGATGACTTGATGACCGACTGGGTGAGTCACCGAAAGCGTAATGTGAACGGGGTCACCAACAGTCAGATCTTTATCCTCGACCGTTAGTCTGGCTTCGACAGGTGAATCAGCCTTGGTTGTTGCTGGAATCGCAGATAGAAAAGCAATCGCAGTTATCAGCACTAAAATCAGTGAACGTTTATGGTTCATAGTGAGTAAACCTCGATCTCCTGGAGGATCCTGGTTGGAAAACTACAGGAGCAATTGATTCATTTTTGTCTAATTCGTCGTGCCCGCTTGTGAAAGAAAGCGGTCAAGGGTGCGGTGTATTCTTGATCGGTCCAGATTGGAATTCGATCCACACCTGCATGATTGAAAACCTGGGTCTTTTGCGTTTCTAGCTGATCAATTCGTCTGCTGTATGCATTTTGCCAGGATTTATCCCCCGTATCCACCCAGATAATTTCGTCTGTTTCAGGATCTTCCAATGCTAGCAAACCCACGTTCCTAATATTCATCTCAAGTGGGTCGTGAAGGTCTATTCCGATCACATCGTGGCGCTTGTTTGAGATTGACAACTGACGGCGATAACTTTCCGGGGGTGCGATGAAATCCGAGACCAGGAAGATAATGCTTCTCCGTTTGAGGATCTGATTTACCGTATCAAGCGCCATTTTGATGTCTGTTCCGCGGCTTCTAGGTGTGAATGCGAGTAGTTCGCGGATCAGGCGTAGCACGTGTCGGCGACCCTTGCGTGGTGGGATGAATAACTCGATCTGGTCGGTAAAGATCAGCAATCCAACTTTGTCGTTATTGGTTGTCGCTGCAAACGAGAGTACGGCTGTCAATTCAGCAGCCAGATCGCGTTTGAAACGGTTTACCGAACCAAAATCCTCCGACCCGCTGGCATCCACCAACAACATCACAGTCAGCTCGCGCTCTTCTATGTAGCGTTTGACGAACAGCTCGCCAGTGCGTGCGGTGACGTTCCAATCTACTGTGCGGATTTCGTCGCCAATCTGGTAAGGTCGGACTTCGTCGAACTCCATCCCACGTCCCTTGAAGATGGAATGGTAATCGCCAGCATAGCTGTCATTGACCAACCTTTTCGTCCGGATTTCGATGTGGCGTATTTTTTTTACCAATTCTGGTGTTAACATATTATTCCCTAACAATTAGATCAGTAGATTCTTCGCGATGAATATCGGAAGCTCACATGGATGAAGGTCTAAGGAACATCCGTGTGGTCTAATATTCGTCTGACAATGTGGTCAGTGGAGATATTCTCAGCCTCGGCTTCGTAGGTGACGATGATGCGGTGACGGAGCACATCGGGTGCGATTTGTTTGATATCTTCGGGTGTTACAAATCCACGCCCCTTAAGGAAGGCATGTGCACGTGCGGCAGAGACCAGGTAGATGCTAGCCCGTGGGGAAGCACCGTAATTGATCAGGTTGTTCAAATCGCCCAATCCATTATTCCCAGGGTGGCGAGTAGCTAGAACCAGATCGAGAACGTACTCTTTAATTTTGTCATCTACATAAATCTGGCGAACAATCTCGCGAGCATGAAGGATGTTAGCGGGAGAAATTACCGGGCGCACCACTGGAAGAGTTGTACCAGTCATCCGATCGATAATGAGCCGTTCTTCATTTCGGGATGGATAGTCCACTTTAACCTTTAACATGAACCGGTCTACCTGGGCCTCGGGAAGCGGGTACGTACCTTCTTGCTCAATTGGGTTCTGAGTCGCCATAACCAGGAATAAATCATCCAACTTATAAGTGGTGTCACCGATGGTGACCTGGCGCTCCTGCATGGCTTCCAGTAAAGCGCTCTGAACCTTGGCCGGGGCACGGTTGATTTCATCTGCTAGAATCAGATTGGCAAAGATCGGTCCTCTGTGGACGCTGAATTCGGTCGTACGGGGGTTATAAATCTGTGTGCCGACCAGGTCAGCGGGCAGCAGGTCAGGGGTGAATTGAAGGCGTGAAAAATCAGCCTGGATTGCCTCAGATACTGTTTGAATTAGCAAGGTCTTAGCCAATCCTGGAACACCTTCAAGCAGGATATGACCGTCTGCTAACAGCCCGATCAATACCCGTTCCACAAGCGCTTCCTGCCCTACCATCACTTTATTGATCTCAGACAGCAGGTCTTGCAAGAATATCGCTTCTTCTTTTACGTGCATATTTAATTCTCGAACTGATGTAATGTCCATTTTTATCTCCGTCTAAATTTTGCGGGTAAGCCGTAAGAACTAGCTTAGTTATTCCGATGCCAAGACTCACAGCTTCCCAGATGAATGGCTGTATTCTAAATTTCGTACTAAGATTAGCACACAGATATGGTTTTTGTCCTTACGTGAGACTATTGCTTGACTTAAGCGAAACTTAAATGGGACCTTGGTCCCAATAATGGTTTGGTGTTGATTTAGGTGCCAGCAGCACAAAATCTACCATCTACATGTCGGATGGCAATTTTGTTGCAGATATAAGCGACATATCGCTGTATGCCTTTTCAGAAGAAGAGTGCAGTCTCTTCATTGCCCATGGGCGTAGATTCATCGAAGCGGTGCTCGCAAACGAGACTGAAGCCCGACTGCTGGAAATTGATATCGGTGCCCTCTTGATATTATTGAACTGCGTAAGTTACCTTGAGGACGGCACACCAATCGATAATTGCCATGCATTGCATCGGGGAGACCGTTCTCGTTTTGAGGCCGAGCTCGTCGTATCCAGGAACAGGAAGCGATTAATGACATCACAAAGAACTTGAAACCAAATCTACCGCCAAGTAATAAAAAAAATGATAAGTAATCCAGATCCTCCATATCAATATATATAGAATCTGTGGGGATTAGACCCAGAAGTCGTCACATATTCCAGACATTCTTGGAATAGTGACTAAAGTGTATACGGAATTTTGAAGTTTTTACAGATTGTTAACAGTATAATTGGTAAACAGAGTGTAGAATAACCGGGGTGGGCAATGCTTAAAGACAATGCCTGCATATAAATTTTAGGAGAATTATGCAAATAACTAAGAATGTTATCACAGACATGGACGGCGTCCTGATAAAGGGTGTCAAAATCATACCTGGCGCAGAAAAATTTATTTCGAGATTGCAGAAGTTGGACAAAGAATACCTGGTTCTAACAAATAACTCGATCTATACTCCCCGTGATCTTGCTCATAGGTTAAATTCGATTGGGATGGAGATTCCGGTTGAGCGCATATTCACCTCTGCTATCGCAACTGCTCGTTTCATACAACGCCAGCGACCGGAAGGGACAGCTTACGTTATCGGCGAGACCGGGTTAACTCAAGCTATTCACGATGTTGGTTACATAATCACGGATATTGATCCTGATTATGTCGTCCTGGGTGAGACAGAAGCGTATAATTATGAAGCAATCACAAAAGCTATTCGGTTAATTGAAGCCGGGGCGCGCTTTATCGCAACCAATCCTGATGTCTCGGGTCCAAGTGAAAAAGGAACGGTTCCGGGTTGTGGAGCCATGGCTTCATTAATTGAGAAAGCTACCTCTAAAACTCCATTCTTCGTTGGAAAACCCAACCCGTTTATGATGAGGGCGGCGCTCAATTTCCTAAACGTTCACTCAGAAGACACCGTGATGATGGGCGACCGTATGGATACAGACATCATCGCGGGCGTAGAAAGTGGGTTGGATACGATTCTGGTACTAACAGGGGTGACAAATCGTAAGGACGTTGAGCGTTATCCGTATCGCCCGACTTGGATTGTTAATTCGATCGCAGATGTTGGATTAAAATAAGCCCGCGTTACGATTAATTGACCTTACTTTTTGGGATGGAAAGCGGATGTATTGCGCATAGACATGTTTATAGTATCGTATAATAACTTTAATCAAAGATATCCAGCTTTTTCCAACATGGGGGTCAGTAACCCGCGTTTACCAGTGTCAATAATATTATCTGCGTATACGCGTACAGTTTCTGGGCTGTTTGCCGGAGCAAATGAATATTGAGCCGTGTCGAAAAGAGGAAGGTCATTTTCACCATCTCCGGCAAAGAATAAATTTACAGTTGTTTTATTCAGAAGAGACAGAAGTTGCCCCAATCCGCTGCCTTTGTCTATGCCTTGCGGAGTGATCTCAAGAAGTGTTTCCATACTGAACGAGATTTCTACCTCGAGGTCCTGAATGATTTGAGCGAGTTTTTTCATCAAGTCATTATCTTCAGAAACACACATAATTTTACTGAAATTGTAGTTGCTGCCATCGTTTTTATATGGTCTGGACTGCATCCCAAATCGCTCTGCAGAGTCTAAACCAAAGGCTGTAGACCACAGCAAGTGAGTTTCTTTAACACCAAATAGGTAAAATGAGATCTGGGGGAAATTTTGGATGATTTCGATCAATTGAGATTGTGTATCAGAGCTAAAAGGAAAATAACCAGCCAATATTTCGTTATGCTTGTAAATCACTGAGCCGTTTTGTAATACAAGAGGGAAGGGGATACGGATGTCTGTAAAAAGATCGTTTTTTGTAAACATGGCACGCACGCTCTGGAGTGACCGACCGGTAGCAATTATGAAATTGATCTCGGATTCACTAGTAAGGATTGCGATATCTCGCGGGTGTATCCTGCCTTGAGGGTCGAACAGGGTTCCATCTAGGTCAAAACATATAATCGGGTTTGACATATTTCCCAACTTTTTAAATTGGTGTTTGGCACTTCATCTATTAATAGACTTTCACGCCCAGAATAACTCACCCGGTTTTTCGAATGTGACGGCTTCTTTCAAGACGGCGATTCCTTTGGCGAGACCTTCGTCTCTTGACATCATGGCGTCTTCATGTTCAATAGAGATAACATAATCGTATCCAATTAACCTCAACGCACTGACAAAATCCTTCCAGAATTTAGTATCGTGACCGTAGCCGATGGAGCGGAAAGTCCAAGAGCGTTCTGGAATCTGGCTGTATGGTTTATGATCGTTGCACCCATTGACTGACGTATTGTATGGATCGACGTAGCTGTCTTTACCATGCACATGGACGATAGCGTCACCTAAATTGCGGATAGCCAGCACTGGGTCAACGCCGTTCCAAAAGAGGTGGCTTGGGTCAAAATTGCAGCCCAAAGCCGGTCCGGCGGCTTCCCGCATGCGCAGCAGCGTCTCAACGTTGTAAACAAGCATGCCGGGATGCATCTCAACGCCGATTTTTACATCATGCGCTGTTGCAAATTTGGCTGCCTCTCTCCAATAAGGGATACCAACTTGATTCCACTGGTAGTCCAAGATTTCCAGAAAATGGGGCGGCCATGGACATGTCACCCAATTCGGTTTTGTATCACTCTCAGAACCAGCTGGCAGGCTGGAGAGCACATTCACCACCGGTACGCCCAGCATTTCCGCCAAACGTACTGACTTATGGAAAATCAGATCCGATTCATGAGCTAATTTTTTATTGGGGTGCAGGGGCTCATAATGACAGCTCAAGGCGCTGATGATCAAGCCGCGTGATTCAAACGCTTTCAGATATTCATTACGTTTATTTTGGTTTTCCAGCAGATCATCCACCGGGCAGTGGTGACTCCCCGGATATCCACCACTCCCGATTTCGACCGCTGTTGCACCAGATTCGGAAATTTTATCCAGCGCCTCTTCAAATGGCAGGTTCTGGTAAAGAACAGAAAATACACCAATACGCATAGTAACCTCCTTTATTGATTTCTAAGATAGTTCGGTGATATTAGCATAAGATTCATGTAAAAGCTTATCATGTTCACGGCGGAGATTAACGACAATTGATCCTAGTCCAAAAGGACATCGTCCCAAGTAATGATTTCACCAACTTTTTTTGATCGGTTGATCTTCGCATTGGGGGCTAATCCAACTGATAATCAATCCAGTTCATGAGCAATATCGGCGCGCTCAATAATGCCGTGAAATGTAAAGCCGCAAATAGCATCCAGGTGTTCTCTATTGAGCAAATCATATGTGCGCCCATCATCAACTCGAACTGTGACGAATACGTCGCCCGCCATCGCGTTTCACTGGACATAGTTCACCGCACGTGGAAATTCGATGATGTCTCCATCATATTTCAGTGCAAAGATTTCCAATACAGTATCTTGGTTTGCCTCATGACCAGTCATATGGTTCTGCATCGGGGTACATCCGGTAGCATTTGCGACGCAGGTCATTTCGAACATAGTTTTGGTTCCAACAATATAGGATGCGATTGCGAATGGATCCTAATCGACCAGCCTGGCTGATAGGGCGACATCGTATGGCGTGGCTGTTGGATATTAGGGAGGGTATTCTACCCCCTTACCGATCATAATAACCTTATAGCCCATGTTTTTGATGAATTTATAAAGCACCATTAAGCGACCAGGTTCGTCGCTGGGTGAGACCGTATATAACACCCTCGCTTGATCCGCATGTTTTTACAGGATACGTCCAACAGTGACGTCTGCTTCGATGATCACCACAACGATATCCTTGCCGTTCTAAAAACAGATGTAAGCTGTTTCAGCTCCAACTGCTGGAGAGAGGGTCACGTCAAACACGATATCGATCGCTTCAAGCTGTGACGCCAGCGAATATGAACTTGTAACGATGCTTATACATGTATTTAGACCATCCATTGTGGGGTCAGACGCATCCGTTTCGAGTATATTATCTTGGGATACGCCGCTTTCCATCTTCATCAATCTAGCTGAGCAGGCAATCGAAGTCGTTGATCGTGTTGATAACCCGGCGTGAAAAATCATTCAGGACACTTTCCACATGAATATAGAGGGGAAATCTTTGGGTAATGTAACACGGTTTGTTGATTCACGCCTGGCTCAGGTGCATACCTGCGAAAACGAACGCGGTACAATGGTTACGAGGCACGTCGCTTGGGACGAGGCTGCGCAAATCCTTAGAGATATTGACTAAAATGGAGCTCAGAGGATTGAGCCATTCTCTCCCAAGATGAAAAACAATTCACGTATGATTGGCGTTTGGCGTCCCTAAAAGTCCAGCCGGGATGCTCTTGCTGAAGATGGTTTTAAAAATTCTTGAAGGAAATAATGGCGTATTCGATTAAATTATCTCAAGATATGAGCGATTAGTCGAAAAAGATCATTTTCTGTCGAGTGGGAGGACACTGGATTGGATCGGTACCGGGGTGCTCCCGAGGCGGTGGAGATGATACGCATACAAGAATTCGCTCTATACATTGTTGCCTTTGACGGAGCTTTCTCAGGCAAATAAATCAAATAGGAAGAAGGAATTTAATGAGCGAAGAAACTGGTTTTACGACAATGGTGGGGACGAACGCTGAATACGAAGCCCCAGAAATTGGCGTAGGTATGCTGGGTTATGCCTTTATGGGAAAGGCGCATACAAACGCTTATAAGAAAATTCCATATATGATGTATCCCCCACCGATGATCCCCAAACTTGTTGCGCTGTGTGGGAGAAACGAGAAAGCTGTTTCTGAGGCTGCTCTACGCTATGGCTATGAGGGCTACTATACGGATTGGAAAAAGATGCTGGAAAACGATAAAATCCAGCTCTTCGACAACGGCGGACCTAACGATTCACATGCTGATCCTTCCATAATGGCTGCCGAGAGGGGTATGCACATTCTTTGCGAAAAACCGCTTGCACGGAATGCCGAAGAAGCCAAAATGATGCTTGATGCGGTTCAAAAAGCGAGAATAAAGCATATGGTGGCGTTTAACTACCGTTTTGTCCCCGCAATCCGACAGATCCGCAACCTGATCGACAGCGGAAAACTAGGACAGATTTATCACTTCCGGGCAGTTTATCTACAAGAATGGGTCATGCCACATTACCGAACCCCTAAGATTTGGCGCTTTGACAAGAAAGCAGCCGGCAGCGGTGCAATTGGCGACCTAGGTGCACACATCATTGATTTGGCGCATTACCTTGTGGGTGGGGTTAAGAGCATTGCAGTATATACTAAGACCTTTATTGATGAACGTCCCCTGCCGAATGGCAGCGGTAAAGGGAATGTGGATGTCGATGACGCCTTCGTCGCCGTACTCGAATTCGAAAACGGGGCGCTTGGCACGTTAGAATCAACCCGCATCGCAGGCGGTCGTAAGAACTACAACCGCTTTGAAATCAATGCCGAGAAAGGCAGTGTGGTTTTCAACCTGGAGCGCATGAATGAGTTGCAGGTATTCTGGGTGGGGGAAGAACCTAAAGAAACTCAGGGTTTTCACGATGTATTGATAACCGAAGATTACCATCCCTGGTTGGAGAAATGGTGGCCGCCTGGTCATATCATCGGATGGGAGCATACCTTTGTCCATGAAATCACACATCTGTTGGACGCTATCGTAAACGATAAAGAAGTAGCTCCGCATGGAGCGACCTTTATGGATGGATATCGCGCTGCCGTCGTAAGTGATGCGATTATCGATTCTGCAACCAGCAGGAAGCAGGTAGACATTAAATATTAGAAGTCCAGTCCTTGCAAGGCGGATTTCATACCGTAAAATCAGGGTTGATAGCATCGACTGAAGATGGTTATCGATTTTTTGAGATGACCTTTTCTGTTAAGAAATACTTCGACGATTACAGCCAGTGATCATATGACGCAAAAAAAGCCAATCATTTGTTTGGGAATTATGGTCGCTGATATCATTGGACGACCTTTGCACACTATTCCGGAGCCAGGTAGACTGGTCCTAGTAGATGAGATGAGCCTTCACACAGGGGGGTGTGCAATCAATTCGGCTACTGCATTAGCAAGACTTGGTCTTCCTGTTGAAGTGATTGGAAAGGTAGGCGCAGATCCATTTGGAGATTTTCTATTAAATGCCATTTCAGAACGCGGAATTGGAATAAGCGGTGTGAAATGTGACGATCAAGTTGGAACCTCAGCAACAATGGTTATGGTGGAGCCGGATGGTGAGCGGCGCTTTGTGCATTATATTGGTGCTAACGCTACTCTGAATCTCGGTGATGTAGACGTTGATATGATCACAACAGCGTCCATCCTTCATATTGCAGGTTCACTAGTGATGCCAGGGATCGACGGTCAACCGACAGCAGAACTGCTCGCTGAAGCCCGTACAGCGGGAGTAACGACTTTCCTGGATACAGTTTGGGATGATACCGGTCTTTGGAGCGATGTTTTGGCGCCATGCCTTCCGCAGATTGATTATTTCGTTCCCAGCTTGCCCGAAGCGCAAGCCCTAACTGGCTTGGAACCACCCGAGGAAGTCGCTCGAGCCTTGGTTGGTAAAGGCGTTGGAACGGTGGCGTTGAAGATGGGTGCTGATGGATGCTTGGTCATAGGAGATACGGGAAGTACCCTACGCTTGCCGGCATTCCAGGTGGATGTTGTAGACGCTACCGGAGCAGGAGATGCGTTCGCGGCTGGGTTTATTACCGGGGTTTGGAAAGGTTGGTCCCTCGCCGAAACAGCCAGATTTGCTAATGCGGTTGGCGCTCTTTGTGTGATAGGGGTTGGTGCGACAGGGTGTGTTAATACGCTGCCAGCTACAATGCAGTTTATGGAGGTCACTCCTTACAAGTCAAATTAAGGTGAAAATTATGGAAAAATTTGGTTATCGTTTCTCATTTGGTCCGTGGAATATCCACGAAGGGGCTGATCCATTCGGTCCAGTAGTGCGCACCACTGTTCCGATAAATAAAAAATTTGAAATACTTAAAGACTTGGGGTTTGATGCCATGCAGTTTCACGATGACGACGCAGTGCCTAATCTCGACAACCTCTCCGCAGTTAAGATACGCACCCAAGCTCGGGAAATGCGGCAGAAGCTTGAAGACCAGGGATTGGTAGCAGAGTTTGTCGCTCCTCGTTTGTGGGAGCATCCGATGACCATCGATGGTGGTTTTACAGCCAATGATCCCCAGGCGCGCCGCTATGCTATAGAGCGCTCGAAGAAGGCTGCTGACATCGGGCGTGAGATGAACACTAACCTGATGGTGCTCTGGCTGGCTCGAGAGGGCACATATTTGCGGGAGTCTAAGGATGCCGTGCGTGCCACGAACCTGCTGTTGGAAGCTATAAATGTCATGCTGGAATACGACGACGATTTGCGCATAGCCATTGAGCCAAAACCCAATGAACCTATGGACTTGGCATACATACCAACTATTGGACATGCGCTTGCCCTGGGCTACAAATCAGACCAACCGGAACGTGTTGGATGCCTGGTAGAATCTGCCCATGCGATTCTGGCTGGGTTAGATCCGTCCGATGAGATGGCATTCTCGCTAGCTCTTGGAAAGTTGTGGAGCGTCCATCTGAACGATCAAAACGGATTAAAATTCGACCAGGATAGATCATTCGGTTCAGTAGATCTACGCAGGGCTTTCAACCAGGTCAGGGTGCTGGACGAAAACAAATTCTTTCTAAATGGAATGATCGGTCTCGATGTGAAAGCCCTCCGAACACAGCCGGCAGAGGTTGCCACAAAGCACCTGCGAAACAGCTTACGAACCTTCCTCCGTTTGGTTGAAGTCGTTCGATCGCTGGACCGTCAAAAAATGGAAACACTGATTTCGACCCGCGATTATGAGGAGTTAGACTGGCTGATCTTTACCAGTCTGGTGGGGGAATAGAGAATTCTGGTTAATTATTAAATTTTGGTATTGGTAGACAACTTATTATTGATGACATGCAATTTGCCGGTTGCAGGTAGAAACAGGAGTCCGTATGGAAAGCAAGATCTACCGAACAAAAGAGTTCTTCAATCCAGCCGATCAGCGCAGCCTGATCGTGGATACCAGCGCAGGGCTGTCGCTTGGACCGCTGCCGGGGCTCGAGAGTATCAAGCAAGCCGTGAAACCCATTCTTCAACTTGTTGACGGGATTGTTACAAGCCCTGGGCAGGCACAGGTCCTATCAGGACGAACGCATCAAGACGCTGCCCTACTTGTGAGGACAGATTGGACAAATGCCTTGCGTGGACCAGATTTTGTCCTTCCTCCTGAAAGGATCGAGCATATCAGTCTCATGAACGCCTCACAGGCGCTCGAGCTCGGCGCCAGTGCGCTCGTCCTCTATTTCCTGCTGGGACATGAAGAGCAAATTGAGGCCGGATGCTTAAAAAGGACGGTCCAGCTTGCGATTGAGGGCAGTCAGATAGGGCTGCCGCTCATTATTGACGTGCAGCCTATAGGTGACCGGGTTGTCCTTCTAAGTAAAGCGGTTGAGCTGGGTGCATCGTATGGACTCGAAGGAGGCGCTGACGGTATTGCAATTCCCTGGCCTGGGGTTGAATCCTTTAGATTAATTTTCAAAATGACTGCGGGAATGCCTGTCTGGGTAAAACTAAGAACATTAGAAGATGTGCAAAATGAATTAGGGGAGGCGCTTCAATTGGGCGCTGCAGGCTTGTGGCTTGACGAAAAAGTGTTTGCACACCCAGATGCAAAAGGGAGGATTAAATCCTTCAGCTCCCGAATCCACCCAGCATTAGCCGTCAAAGAAGGGCCTCAGGAGAGCCTGTGATGGGATCAGGACTACAGTCTAGAATGGATAGATTGTTCAACCGGCATGGGGACGGGCGCGCCGTGTGTGTGGCTGCTGATCACGGTTACATGAGCGACGTGACTCCAAATGTGGTTAATTTGCGCACGATTCTTGATCAGGTTATTCAGGGTGGAGTGGATGGCGTTTTGCTCAGCCCAGGTCAGTCAGTACGCCTCGCTCCTCAATTTCAAGGTCGTGATGGTCCGGCGCTGATTGTGCGAGCCGATTGGATGAACATGCCCCGTTTAGGCACCTCGAACGTCGCCAACGCTGTTCCCCAACGCCTGCTCGTCCACCAAAAGGTCATAAATGCCGCACAGGCTTTGGAGTTGGGTGCAACTGCAATAACCATTTACCTTTTCTTGGGTTACAACGACACCATCGAAGCTGCCGGTATCGATATCTGTGCACGCTTCGCAGCCGAATGTCGTCAGGTCGGTTTGCCGTGTATTATGGAGCCGCTCGCTTATGGTGGGCAGGTAACGGGCACCAATATTGTTGAAATCCTGACCCTTGGAGCCCGTATATGTGTTGAGCTCGGCGCAGATGCATTGAAAATTCCATACACAGGCGATGTGAATTCATTCAGGCGATTGGTGGAAATGGCAGATGTACCGGTGCTGGTTTTGGGAGGTGCCCGCTCTGAATATGAAAGGGATGCCTTAGAGCTCTTTAGCGAGGGGTTGGAAGCCGGTGGAAGTGGTTGCCTGATGGGACGCAATGTCACAAAGTCGCCCAACCCGGGGCGTTTGATCGAGCAGCTTTGTGGTATCGCTCATAACGGTTTGTCAGTCGATCGTGCGTTGCGTACCGAGAAGTGGGATTTTATGAGGTTGAAAGCCCATCCCGCTAAATGCACTGGATGCGATCTGTGTGTTACCGCATGTGTAGCCAGTCATGACACGGGTTCATACGGCACACACCTCGCCAGGCTATCTATCACTCCCACGTCCCAATCCGGTGGACATAAAGTGATGTTCTGCACGCTATGCAAGAAATGCCTTGATGTTTGCCCTACCGATGCTCTGCGTTGGCATTCGCAGACGGGCGCTGTGGAATTGCTGGTCGATAATTGCACCGCCTGTGGAGATTGCGTGGATGTGTGTCCAACCGGTGTGATATTACACAGCGCCGTCGGTATTCACACATCTTCTGGAGAGTATTTGGATTGGTATCCGTCAATATGCGATTTATGCGCTGGCGAGCCGGAGTGTGCCCGTGTTTGTCCGACTGGTGCGATATTCATCGCTGAGAGGGTGGAATTAACATGATGAACCTCTATGATCGATCATATTGTGATCAGATTCTACGTGTAGATTTAACGAGCGGGAAGTTTGAAACAACCCCGCTTCCAGGTGATATCATGCCTTTAATTTTGGGCGGTAAAGGATTGGGCGCCTGGCTGTTATTGAACGAACAATCACCCGACGTTGAAGCACTTTCACTCGACAACCGCATTATCTTCCACAACGGTCCTCTGACGGGTACCAGCGCGCCAACAGCAGGTCGTTTTGGATGTACGACTCGCAGTCCAGCCACAGGCGCATTCTGTGATTCGTACTGCGGTGGTTATTGGGGGAGTACCCTTAAGTATGCCGGTTACGACGCCCTTGTATTATCCGGTAAGGCGAACATGCCAGTGCTATTAGTGATTGACAACGAGCGTGTAGAACTCCGGGACGCTGCTCATCTGTTGGGTTTGAGCGTTACAGAAACAACTGAGATTCTGAGGGAGGAATTCGGTCTCGACTGGCAGTCGCTCGTGATCGGACCCCCAGGCGAAAAACAGCGCAATATAGCAGGTATATTCAACGACACCCGTGCTCTAGCACGTGGCGGAGTGGGTGCTGTAATGGGGTCAAAGAACCTCAAAGCGATTGTCGCTCGTGGAACTGGATATGTGCGTGTCAATGATCCGGTTGAGTACCAGCGCGCTTTACAGCTTGCGTTCCGCGCAGTTCGCATGTCGAGTGAAACAACTCTGCTCAGCAACGATGGCACAGCCAGCATACTGAATATCGTCAATGTGATGGGAGCGCTTCCCACCCGCAATTTCCAGAGTGGTCAATTCGAAGACTCTGCTTCACTGTCTGGTTCAGCGTTCGCCGAGAATCATTGGGTGAAAGATTACGCTTGCTTCGGCTGTCCCATCGCATGCGGAAAATATACTCGCCCACTGGAAGATGGAAAATTCATAGAAGGTCCGGAATACGAGACCATCTTTGCATTCGGACCAAACTGTGCCATCGGCGAGCGACAGACGATCATCCAATTAAACTGGTTGTGTGATGAGTATGGTCTGGATACGATCAGCGCGGGCGGCGTTGTGGGGTTTGTGATGGAGCTTTTTGAGCGCGGAATTCTCAGCGCTGCTGACCTCGATGGTATCGAACCGCGCTTCGGTGATCCCGGCGCGGCATTGGAGCTGGTCGAAAAAATGGCAAAGGTCGAAGGATGCGGACGTTGGTTGGCTCAAGGTGTGGCTGCCATCGCTGAGCTGTATCCCGAAGCCCAGTCATTTGCTATGCATGTCAAGGGACTCGAAATGCCCGCCTATCATCCAAATGCAGCCAAGGGCACCGCCCTAGCGTATGCTGTATCAGAACGGGGAGCCTGTCATCTGAGGGGGGCACCGTTGGGCGAATTGTTCAGCGGTTCATCAGATCCGCTTTCTACCGGTGGGAAAGCGCAGTTATTTCGCGATCACCAGGCTGACAAGGCGGTTTGGGACAGCGCATGCCTGTGCTGCTTCCCTGGTTATGGGATGAAACTCAAAGAATTGTGGCAGCTTGTCACCGCCGCGACCGGGTTTGATTATCCCACTGTAGCTGACCTGGAGTTGGTTGGTGAGCGCATATCTACTCTTGCTCGCCTTTTCAACGTGGGTGCAGGCTTTGCACGCCAGCACGATACCCTCCCAGCCCGCAATTTGGAAGAACCGCTGAAAGGTGGACCCGCTGATGGACACGTTGTTGAACTCGTTCCAATGCTAGATGAATATTACACCATCATGGGATGGGATGATAATGGCATCCCAAACGGGGAATGTTTGAACAGGCTAGATCTCTCAAAAGCGCTTGATTTCTGAAATATGGCAGCCGACAAGACCATCTTTTTCTTTATGGCTGCGGTCGTGGCGTTCCTGATCGGTCTTTCTAAAGGAGGATTGGGTGGTATGCTGGGAGCGTTGGCAGTTCCGATGGAAAGGTGCTCTATTACTGGTATGCACAGTTTTCTGACTTTCAGAAGTTGGCTCAACTCGTCTGGATTCTGCCACTGATCCCATTAGGTGTTTTGACCAGCAGGTGGATGGGTGATCGAGTGAGCAAGGTGACCTTTGAACGAATTATCGTGAGTTTGTTGGGAATTGCCGGAATTCTATTAGTGCTAACTTAAATAATTTATAATCCATCATTATGGAACCGCAACAGAATTTGAGAAAAAATCGGAATGACCGTCTGTTATTTCTTATTTTTACTGGAATTCTAACAGTCATTACCTCCGTTGGACTCGTTTTGTTTCTTCGGCGGCGGAGGCAGAGGGCGCAGAAGAAAGTACAGGCAGACCTACTATTTAAACCAACACTGCCCACAGAAATTAAAGGTTTAACCGAGCAAGAAGCAGCTGCTCGCAGGCAGGAAGGTACAAACAATCAAATAAGCCTCCATCCAAGCCGCACCCGGCGAGATATGTGGCGTGATAACACCTTTTCAATATTCAATCTCAGTCTGGTTGGAATAGCATTTGTTCAACTTCTTTTAGGTCGACCTCTGGATGCGTTAATCAGCTTGGGCGTGATGATTTTGAATATCAGCGTTAACATCGCCCAGGAGCTTATCGCCCGCAGGCGGCTGAGAGATATTCTGGAAGCGAGACGGGTTAAATCCACTGTGATTCGGGATGGTCGTGTACGCAGTATCGATCCCGGCGAAATCGTCCCGGGTGATGCTAATGTCCTCGGTCCTGGAGACCAGATTTTTGTTGATGGAAAGATTATTGCTGATGGAACAATTATCGTCGACGAATCTTTTCTAAAAGGTGGAAAAACTCGCGAGGTAAAGCACTCAGGTGATTGGGTTTTTGCGGGTGGATTATGCCTTTCAGGTCACGCTGTCTGCGAAGTGGAGCAGGTAGGCGCGGATCGATTAATCATCTCACTCCTTAAAGAACTTCCCCAGACAAAAGAGGGTTTGACACCTCTGGAAAAAATAATCGATCGAATACTGAAAGTCTTACTGGTTGTAGTCGGAATTTTTACGTTGATGATGTTGACTATTTATTTCCGGTGGGATTTAGGCATACCTGAAGATGCATTTATGAGCGCAGTTTCTGTGATCTTCAGTATCGCGCCTGCAGGCTTATTCTTCATGATCTTCTTGACGTATACTGCAGGTACGGCAGATATTGCCAGAATTGGTGCTTTAGTTCCCCGAGCGCGATCTGTTGAGTCGCTGGCTCAGGTCGACGAAATGTGTTTTGCCAAGGTGGGCGCGACTTCCGTGGAGATGGAACCGGTAAAAATGCGGGATGAAAAGTACACACTGGCTGAAACGCGTATTCGCCAGATTCTGGGCGACTTTGCTCGCAACACCGCGACCCAAAACCTGGCGATCTCGGCTATAGCGAATGTTTTTGAAGGCACCGATCGCATGGTTGACGAGGAAGCACCCTTCTTATCCGTCTATGGCTGGAGCGCATTGACCTTTAATGATGATGATCTGCGCGGCGTTTACGTATTGGGAGTTCCTGAAATCTTGGAGCCGTATCTATCCACGGGTAAATTGGAAGAAGGAGAATCCAAGCCGGGCGACCCAAAACAGTCAGTTTGGGGCAGACTGCGGGGTAGTGTCGGGGGAATATTTAAACGATCACCGAAATCAACTCCTGAGAAGGATGTTGAGTCAGAGAATGAAGGGTCATTCGTTGCTGAACCTTCAGAAAAGGACCCGGAACAGCATGATGAGACCAGTGTCTTAGAGGAAAGTGCTTCCAAGCCTGGTTTATTTAAACGTACATGGGGGCGAGTGGGTCGGATTTTTACCAAAGAGAAGCAGAGCCAGGATGAAGAATCCAACCGGACTGAAGGAGAAAACTTCCAGCGAACTTCATTTTTGTTTGCTTATCATCCAAAACTGTTCCCCCTCTATGACGATGATTTCGTCCCCCAGCTGGATTCGAATCTAATTCCCCTTTGCCGGGTCTTGTTCAGTGAACAGGTACGCCCGGAGGTGGTGAAGACGATCCATAATTTTGTCACTACCGGGGTGGGCATAAAAATCTTTTCGACCGCTGCATCCGATAAATCCTCTGCTTTGTTACTACAGGTAGGATTGCTGGAACTGGGTGAAGAATCTGTGGGGGTTATTTCCGGGACCGAGTTAGAAGATCTAGAACCCGCACCATTCGCCCTTTCCGTTGAGAATAACACATTCTTTGATCAAGTCTCACCCGAACAATCCAGCCGGATTGTGGGATCACTGCGTCAACAAGGTAAGTACACTGCGGTGCTAGGTGATGGGGTCAGTGATGTTCCCGTATTACGGCAGGCGAATCTGGCGATTGTAACGAAGAATAGCAGCCAGGCCGCGCTCAATGAATCTGATATTGTCCTGCTCAAGGATTCAACTGCTGTATTGCAAAAAATACTGGAAAAAGGACAGCGCATACTGACTGGATTGTTGGACATCCTGAAGCTATATTTGACCCAAGTCTTTTATCTGGCATTGCTGATCGTCTCAATCGTTCTTTTCTCTAGCGGCTTCCCATACAAATCGACCCAGGGTTCTGTGATCTCTGTAATGACGTTGACAATACCATCACTTGCACTCACTCTTTGGGCTTCGCCAGGAATTAAACACAGCGATAATTTTGGCAGGATGCTATCTCACTTCGTTCTGCCAGCAGCCGTCACGACCAGTGCCGCGGGGGTGGTTGTCTATAGCTATTTCTTAGAAATGTACGCTGATGTTGCTTATGCGCAGCTTGCAGTCACCCATACCTTAGTTGTTACTGGTTTGCTGCTGGTGGTCTTCGTACGACCACCCATACGTTTTCTTGCAGGGGGATCGAAATACAGCATTTACAGTGCTGACTGGAAGCCCACCTTGTTAGTCCTCTTCTTGTTAATTGCTTTTTGGATACTGACTTCTATTCCACTCGCCGAACGCCTTCTTGATGTAACCAGACTTAATAGTTTCGATGACTATTTATTCATCCTGCTGGTTGTCAGCATATGGGCAGTTTTCTTAAATGTATTGTGGCGCTTGTGGCCCTTTATGTTAAAGAAAAAAACTATTTAAGTATTCTGCCCCTATCTCTCTTATTATTTGTCAATTACGAGATAAAAAGTGGTGCATTGCTATTGATATAGCAAAACTGGCGGA
>SDBT01005895.1_pt1 | contig 20487 bp, 35 predicted proteins | sample 2277101 | NCBI WGS metagenome assembly SDBT01 (sample SAMN10404973, study PRJNA504765) | marine sediment metagenome | isolation source: marine sediment core GS10_PC15, 103 cmbsf | place: Arctic Ocean: Southern Knipovich Ridge | collected 2010 | reverse complement strand
GGTAATAATACTATATAAATATATATATGATTAAGTATATACCATTTATAAGGTAACCGATATAACCGATTAACCGATATTTTCACAAGTTTTACATGATATTAATATAATAGAAAAGAGTTGAAATAATCAGTTAATCGGTTAATCGGTTATTAGAATTAATTTAATTTTTCTTCTGTTACAGTTTGTATATCTTTTAATAATACTTTATTTTTTAACCTAATTCCTATCCAAACTTTAATTTTATGTTCTAATTCATTTGGTCTAACAGTTTTAATTAATCCAAATTCATTCTGTAAGACTTTAGATACTTCATGTGTAGTTAGTTTTCTAAAACCATTCATTTCACAGAATCCATCAAGATTTTCTTTAAAATCATAACATCCTATCCATTCTTCAGAATCTTCAATTATTTCTTCTTTCATAAATTTTCCAAGTGGATCACTTCTTTCTTCAAATCTTTTAGTTCTTTCTTTTATGCTGCCTTCATTAGTAAATTCTCTATTTTTAATTAGTGATTTAATGATTGGGATTACTTTTGATGCTAGGTTTTCATACTCTATATCTGGAATATCATTAAGAATATCTTTAGATTCATTAAATTGCATAGGAAAATCAATTATTATACATCTTCTAAAGAATCCAACTGTTTTATCTGTTGTTGAGGGTAGGTTATTGGTAGCTATTAGTAATTTAGCATAGTTTTTATCATCAAATGGTGTTTTATTCTTCATTTCAAATCCTATATAATCTCCTCCAGAGAGTTTTTTAAGCATACTAGTCTTATTCATAGCACATAAGTTAGTTTCTCCCATAAAGCATACTAGCTTCTTATGTAGTTTAGCATGTTCAAATCTACTGCTTAATAGGGTTTCTAATTCTGTTGATGTTGTATTATAATCACCAACAAATTTTTTAATTAGTTCTAGGAATTTACTTTTACCATTCATTCCAGATCCAAGAAAAAAGAATATTCTGTTAAGTGGATAATCTGCTAAGCAGCAGAAAGCTATTATTTCATATAGTGTCGGTACATATTTTTTTCCTACCCATTCTTCAAATATTCTATCCATATTTGGAGTTTTAGTAGTTTTACCTAAATTGAAGGGAATAGGATTAGAAATAAAATAAGTAGGGTTAGGTTTGATTTCTGTGCCTTTAATGATGTCTATTATCTTATCTTTGAATTGAATCCATGTTGGTTTTGGTTTGATAGGCTTATTTTCTCTGCCTATTCGTTTTAATGATTCTATTGTTTGGTTTCTAGTGGTTGATTGTGTAGTATTATATAATCCTGTTTTTTTGGTTACAAGATTCATAATATCTATTTCATCACCCATATTCCATTTAAAATGTTTATCATCCCAAAACCACCATATTTTTGAAGGATCATAATATATAGGTTGGATTTTATTGAAATCTTTAGCAAAATCCAAGAAATCTTTATAACTCTTTTTTGGGGTTATTGGGACTATTCTTTTTTTACCCATTTTATTTATATATTAATTGCCACCTAGCATATTCAGATATTTTCATTTTGTGTGCTTTTGCTTTCTTTAGAATAACTTTTTGTTCAAGTGGTGTTATTCTTACTCTTAGAATTTCTGTTTTATTATTATCCATTTTATCACCTCACAATTTAGATTAGTTGTTTAGTTTATAAGTATTTGTATTGTGTTTTTTATTGTGGTTACAAATAGATATTATAGAATAATAGTCTTTATAAATGCGAGTGTTATTCTTTTAGTTATGAAATATAGGATTAATATTTATTTAATTGGTTTAGGTAATTTTCAAACTATGGCTTATTGGGGTGATGATAAGGAAAAATTTGAAGAAACTAGAGATTATGTTTTGCATAAATTTTTACTTAAAGAAACTTTTGTAGTTGAAGTTGAAAGAGGATTAATTCATTTTAATCCTTTAAGTGTAGCAAGGATAGAAGTATTAGAAGATAAAGAGGGTGGATGTGGAGTATGAAAAAACACAACGGCAGATTCGTTTCAGAAACAGATGATGAATATAGAAAATTATCTGATATGCGTATGCACTTTAGAAAAGCAAGAGTAATAAGGAAGATATTGTTTGATGATCAAGAAGTATTAAAGGAAGATTAAAATGTCAGAAGAATTAGAAATAAACGCCGAAATCAAACGGCTAAAATCAAAAGAATCATTAGACAAAAAGAAACGTGAACTTGCTAAACTTAAATTAAAACACGAACCAAGTTTATTCCAACAGATATATAATTTTATATTTAAATGAGAAGATGGAAATAACAAAAACTCAATTATGTTGTATAATAGGATTATTTTTAATTTTGGGTATGATGGTTGGAAGTTATTGGCAAAAAACTTCACAACAATTTGATGGATATTCATTACAATTAGATACATTATCTTTTGAAAATATAGAAGTAAATTTTGATTTTAATGAAACAGAATTAGTAAATACTTTTATTCAAGGGATGATAGATTATGAAAGGGAATTTGGAGAAGATTAAAATGGCAAAACCAACAATTAAAGCATACAAAAAGAAGAAATGGGCAGAAGGCATAATAGAATTAACTGATTATACTTTTTTAAGTGGTGAATTTCAGTTTTTTCATCCAACTGGTGATGTAGATTTGAAAGTTAAAGCAAGAAAAGATTTTAAAATAGTTGGGACTAATTCAATGATTTTTAAAGAGTTTAAATATGAATTATTAGAAAAGCATATATTATGTAGGATCAAAGCCAAAAATATTAAATGTGTTTGGTTTACAAAAGAAAAACAAGGAGTTGATTAAAATAGTTGAAAGAACAAAACAGGAAACCTTTGATGATTTTGAAGGAGTAATGAAAGACGTAATAGTTGAACCAACAGAATATAATGGTCAGAAAAAAGTACAGTATCATTTAACAATGGAAGCAACTAATAGAGAAATTGGTGGAAAAACTGGTTTAGTTCATGAATGGATAAGTATAACTGCAAAAACTACAGATGATGGAGTAGTTGAAGGTTGTGTATTAGATAAATACTTACAACAACTAGAGATCATTCATGATGAAGCTAAAGGTTTAAAAACTCACATGGAAGTCATGCAGCTTATGAAGGGAAAGAAATATCTTTTCAAAAAAATGAAGCATGGAAAAGCTTTTGAAGGTAATGATGCAAGGGATTACTTTACGCCAGTTAAATTACTTAAATAGTCTTAGCTGACAAAGTAAAAGACATTAAGGGGAAAACGGGTTTGTTCAACCTACACCTCCCCTTAATTTTCATAGTCTGAAAATGACCAAGTAAGATAAATTTGGGCAAGAAGTGGAAGTATCCTAATGCTCACTTCTTGTCTTAATGTTCTTCAAACCATGAAGTTTCGGAGTGGAGAGGATTGTGATTTGTCCTTTCCACTTTTATATTCTTTTAAGAAGGGATGTATTAGTAGGGTGGAAAGGTTTGTGAATGACCTTTCCATTTTTTATATTTAAAGGGGAAAAATGAAAAAATTAACAAATGAAAAAATTATAAAGTCTGGAAAGAGTTATCAAAATTATTGTAGTTTTTATCTTTTTTTTGGGTTAATTTGTTTTATTATCGGAAGTTTTATTTTGTTTTTAAATATAACTATTGTAGGATTGTTTTTAATATTTGTTGGATTATTTTCATTAGGGATTGGTTTAGGATTTCTAATTTTAGTATCAACTTATAGGATAATTTATGAAATAAGAAAACAAAATGGCACAAACAGAAAAAGGATTAAAACTTCATCAAGAAAGACAAAGCAAAAGAAGAAAAGTAAAAAAACAACTAAATAGGTGTAAACTATGGCAGAAAACGATTTTAGAATTCCAGTGAAAGTAGATCAAGAATTAAATCTTGATTGTCTTGCACTTGGGGAAAAAGGGGATGGTATTTGTAGATTTAATGGCTATGTGATTATTGTTAAGGATGCACAACCTGATAATAGTTATTTAGTCAGGATTACAAGAGTATTTAAAAAATGTGCATTTGGAGAGATTATTTAAGAAAGTTATATAAATGAAAGAGTATTATCAGAGAGTGTAAAGAGGTGTGATTTTGAATAAGAGGTTATTATGTGTCATTATTTTTATTGCTATAATTTGTGGAAGTTTAATTGCCTTGAGTAGTTATACTGATTTTTTTCAAAAATCTATTCCTCTAAGTATTCAAGGCAGTTCTTCCCAAAATATTGATTATGCTAGTTCTAAGGGTGGTTTAATTATTCAGGATGATATTGCTGTATGGAATAATTCTTGGGGATCTATTGAGAATACATATACAGTAAATGGTTTTAATGCTGAAATTGAACTTAAACTTACTTCTAATATTTCTTCTCAAAATATTAAGGGTTGTTGGATATTTCCTGAAAAACTTGTAGGTGAAACAGTATCTTTGAATGGTACTTGGCAAAAGGATATTATAGTAAATGATTATGATTATGTTATACATAGTTACACATGCACAACTGGGAATTTTGAATATACAACTGAACCAAAATATGTAAAGTGTTTAGAAAATAATGGTTCAGTAATGTTTGAACATTATTTTGATTCAGGTAATTTAGAAAATGCTTACATTGAATGGAATGAATGGGAAATTGTCGGAAGTCATATTGAACAACAAGATTATGATGGGTTTAAAGATGTAACAAGCAGTTTCACTTATCAAGAAGTTGATGTGCCTATCTATGAAGGCAAAGAACATGTTTACTGTTCAGAGAAATATGTTAATCAAGGTGAAACAGTTTTATTAAAAGGTAATTTACAAAAACAACCTGCTTTAAATTCTCAATCTATGAAATATTGGGCTTGTTTTTGGAGAGCATCAGACACTTTAAGTGAAGCATGGGATAATGAAAATATTGTTTGTGTAGATCCTTATTGGAATTCTTCTTGTTTAAATAAAATTTCAAATAATATAATTCCTCAAGTTACAGACACAAATCATCAAATAAATATTACTTTAGGTTATGCTATTAATACTTCTGGAACTTATGTTTTGCTTAACGCAACAAATACAGAAATAGCTTGGACAACTGCAAATAAATCTGAAATGAATAATATATTTTGGTTTAATATTTCTACAAATGCAGGGAATGGTTTTGGAGTTGATATTTATTATAATTGTAGTTCTAATACACCACAATATAATACAACTCAAGTTATGGAAGAAGTATTTAGGATGGATAATCAAGCAGAGATTGATGCCTTTGGAGATATATCTACTTCTGGAACTTGGGTTATAAATAATACTTATTTTGTAGAGGGGGATGGTTCTGCAACAATAACAACGGAAGATGGTTCAAAAAGGCAAAATTTAAGAAACACTTATACAGGTAATAAATCCTTTATTGGTTGGACAGATTTTAAGGGTTCTGATGCCCAAGTTGGAACGTTTCAAAGGTGGAGGATATTGTTAAATAGTGTTCATAAAGCTGGAATTTGGAACTATGAGCCAACAAATACAATTAAATTTGTATATGGGGCAAGTTCAGAATTTACTTCTGGAATAGATTTGCCTAATGAATGGACAGAAGTAAGGATAGACCAGTTAAGTAATGGTTCATTTCAAGATTTTGCTAATGGTATTTTTGTTATAGCTGAATCTATTGGGAATGTAAATGAATTGTATATGTTTTATACATTTACAAGAGATGGTTCTTATGATAATTTTTATATTAGAGATAGTTACGGAAAACATAGTGCGATAGTTACAGTTGGAAGTGAAGAATCTCCTCCAAATTTAAATCCAACATTAGTTATTAATGCTCCTACAAATAATACTTTATTTACTTATGCAGACATTGATTTTAATTTTACTGCTACTGATGATTCAAATACATCAATGATATGTGATGTTTATATTGATGGTGTGTTAAATGTTAGTGTTGGTTGTATGAGTGGTGAATTAAATAATACTCAAATTATTGGTTTTACAGATACAATTCATACATTTTATATTAATGTAAGTGATAGTGAATTGACTAATCAAACTTTAATAAATACATTTATAGTTAATGCTATTCATCCAGATATTTTTTTAGATGAACCTACAAATAAAACTTATAATATTACATTGATAGGCGTTAATGTTTCTACAACTGCAATAGATGAATCAAGCAGATATTATTCACTTAATAATTCTGATTATATTATATTTACAGGCAATATCACTTTAAATTTAGGTGATGGTGTTTATAATTTGGATGTAATTATTAATGATACTGCTAATAATACTAATAGTTCATCCATAGCGTTTAGTATTGATACTTCTTCTCCAAACATTACATTTTTAGTTCAGACACCATCTAATATTATTTCTAATAGTGCTGTTAATACAATAGTTAAAATTAATTATACTATTTTGGATGATAGTGTAATTTCTGGAACAGAATTTTATTATAAAACAAATAATTCTGTAACTGATGATTTTATTTTTATTAATGGTACAGTTACATCAGGGTTTAAATTATTAAGTGATTCATCAATAAATTACAGTGATATTTGGGAGTTTAGTTTACAAGATCATCAAATTTATCCCTCAACTTATAATTATGCTCCAGAATTGATGGACACTTATGCAAAATCTGTTTATGTAATAGATAGTTTTTCTGAATATGTTAAGGTAGAATTTTTTAATGTTTCTAATAATAGGGAATTTAATCTTATCGAAGCATATATAGATAATGTCACAGGGACAAGTCAAGGATTAGAAGTATTTGGGTGTAACAAATCTTATGTTTCAGGAAATGTTCATTTAAGTTCTAATTGTGTATCTTTTTATACTGTACCAGTAACACAACAATTTAATAATACTCATTCGGCTAATTCTAAACATTATACAATTCCTATGATAATAAATACTACTACTGGGAATTTAGGTAATATTTATGTTACAGATACATTTTATATTTTATTAAAAGGAGTTAATCCTTCTAATGATTGGAATTTTTATTATATGACTAATGTTTCAAGGATTGATGCTATGCAAACGACTACTAATTCTGGTTCTTCATGGTCTAATTTTTCAGGAACATTTGATATACAGATTCATCAATTTTCAGGGAATGATTATTTTAGGTATTATGTTTGTGCTAATGATACTTTTAATTTTTCTAATTGTAGTAGTGTAAGGTCTGATTTTTTAGACATTGGAATTGCTAATCCTACTTCTCCAATAGTACAGATTCCAGAAATAAATTTTGAATATAATATGACTTTTGATATTGTTTTTTTAGAAGCAGTAGGATTTAATGCAAGTATAAACAGTTATAATTTAAGTTTGCTTAATCCAAATGGGACATTTAATGTTACTATATTTTCCAATACAACAAATTTAACACTTGCTTTTAATACAATTCCTTATGAAGATGGGACTTATATTTTACAGATTGAAGCCCTTGATGAATTTGGGTATAGTAGTTTCGGATTTAGTGAGAACTTTTCAATAATGAATACTTATACTCCTGTTCCAACTCATTCTCCATCAGATAATTTTGCAGGAATAGATTTATTTTCAAGTGCATTATACTTTGATTTTAATTTAACTAATGGCGATTGTTATATTAATGTTACTAAGAATAATGTTTTGCAATTCAGTTATAATTTTAGTAATTATACTAATGGGCAAAGTTGTAACATAACCATTATCGGAGCAAATTTTACAACTGGCGATAATTGGTCAATAAAATATCAATTCTTCGGTGAAAGATATAGTTATTTCGGTTATGATAATTTTACTGTATTGGCAAGTTATATGAATTGTTCTTATGATTCTTCACCATATATTAAAGCAGATATTCCATTCACTGAAAGAGATAAGATTGATTGGTTCTGTGTCCTTAAAGGTTTCACTGATAAAACTGTTGATTGTATGACTTATGTTTCTTATAAAGGGGATTTGATTCAGTTGAATCCAGAACCAAAATATGTTGATGGGATTGGTGAAGTATCATCATTTAGAGCAAAACCTGAAAATGCGTCTACTCAATCTATGAAGGTTCATTTTGATAGTAAGGATTTAAGAGATAATAAACAAGTGAATTTTACTGTCTTATGTAATTTATATCAATCTGGAGAAAATGATTTTGAGGTTTTGACAATAACTAATAATGTAACTCCAACATATAAAGATCCTTTTGTAATGATAGATAGGGGTTCATGGGCAAATAGAAATCTCGCTTATTTGGTTTATGGAGTAATTATTTTAATAGTGATATTCTTTTTAATTATAATGGTTAGGAGATTTTTACAATGAAAAAGTTAATATTTATTTTTGTTATGATTTTATTAAGTTATTCAGTTTTTGCAGTAGATAGTTTAAATTGTATTCAAGATTCAACTCCTTTTATGAGTAATGATATTGAATGGTTATGTTATATAAATACTATTGATATTAAAGGATGCATTTCATATGTGGATTATAATGATCAAGTGATTCAGGTAAATCCAAAGAGGATAGAAGTTAAAGATTATGGAATAATTGAAACTTTTGAAAGTCAAAATGGATTATTCAATGTTAAATTCAATAAGAGAGATTTAAGAGATAATAATACTGTTACTTTTGGAGTTAGGTGTGGTGATTTAGTTTATGAAAAGAATATAACTCCAAATTATAAAGATCCTTATGAAATGATAGATAGGGGATCATGGATATTTCAGAATAGACCATATTTTATGTATGGTTTTGTAATTATAGTTTCAATATTAATTTTAATCAAGTTCATAAAGTGGTATTTAGAAAGTAGATAAATATATAAACTTTAAGGAGTTAATAGAAGATGATGAACAAAAAACTTTTAGGATTGACATTATTTATTATTTTAATAATGTCTATTGGAGTTTCTGCTATCGATTGGCAGGGTGAAGATGATGATTATAGATATGATAATGTTGGTTATTATGGTGATGTTACTATTGATTTAAATTCTACTTCTGTTAGTATTGATGCAACACAAGAAAGGCAAATAAATGATTTTATTAATCCTTTAGCTTTATATGATTCTGTTGAGAATAATTATAAATTTGTTATAAATGATTATGATGAAAATAGATTGTTGTTGTATGATGATAATTTAGTTTTTAAAGCCATTTCTGATTGGGGTAGTGAAGTTATAGTTTCAACAATAGAAGAAGCTGATGTTGATGGTGATAGCAATCCTGATTTTTTTGTTATTACTGCTAATGATTCTACTGGGAAGAATCCTACAATTCGAGCATTTGAATATAATATTTCTTCTGATTCAATAATTTTGCAAAAAACTTATGATTTTAATACTAATTTTTCTGATAATGTTTCAGGTACAGATTTACAATGTTTTGATGAAACTGCTTGTTATTTTATAACTGATGATTTTAATCTGGTAGAAGTAAACATCCGTAATTTTGAAAATATGTCTTTTGAAGAAATAGGTTATGTAACAGATAGTAGGAATGGTTCTGTAGAAATTTGGAATCATTTAGACGTTGAATTTGGTTTATGGAATGGGATTGTTTATTCGCCTATTTATTATGCTTATTTTCCTTATGCAAATAAAACAGCTACAGCTTATAGTGGTTGGAAAATAGCGAGATTTAATTTAGGGATTCAACCAGTAGATACTCCACTTTTTGAAGGTTTTAATATGAGTTTTAGTCATAATGTTTCTTTGAATGTTGGAGTTACAAAATTTAGAAGGAAAACAAGTCCTACAATATTTTCTTCTCCCCATGTAGAAATTTATTCAAGGGCAGTAGTATTTGGAATTCTTGGGTATACTGATGTTTATGTTACAAGTAAATTTATAACTGATGAAGCTGATAGGGATGGGAAAGGATATATTGAAATCTTTAGTTCTGATCTTAGCACATTGGAATATTCTGATCAGATGCCTTCTTCTTCTGATGGTGATTCAACAGTTACTAATCCTGCCATTTTTGATTTAGAAGGTGACGGCATTGAATCAGAAATATGTTTTGGTACAGGTTTTGAAACTGTATTTAGTGTTCCAGCATCATTGATTCATTGTGTGACTTTAACTCTTTTAGGGTTAGGTTTTACACAATTTTTCCCTGATTTACAATTACAAGATAATACTTTTGAAAATAATTATGGTTTATCGGCAGTAGATATAAATAATGATGGTATAGATAATTTTATTTCTGGAACAATTAATGGAATAGTTATAGGACATACTAACGGATATAGTGGTGGTGTTTTAATAGTTGATTCTGATGGTGATGCTAATCCAGAAATATATACTTTTTCAAGAGGTGTATTTTATAAAATAAATTCATCAAGTTTCTCAAATGAACAATTAACTTTTAATAGTTTTGAATATGATACTGGATCTCCAGTTTGTTTTAATCAAACTAGGACTTATACTTCTTTATTTGGAACTGGTTATTTTGATAATGAAAGTAATACTGCTTCAATGAATATATTTTGTGAAGGAGATATAGAAAAAGCAACTGGTTGGTCGTCATTTAGTTATTCACCATCTCAATCTTGTACTTATGGTAATCTTGGTGAATTTACAGACATAATTTATTTAACTGATTCTGCTCATACAAATACATTTACTGAATCAAGAACTTTTACATATAGTGTTACATTATCAAACTGTTTTAATACTGGTGAAGGTGGAGATGTTTCAGATAATGTTACAGAAGTAACAGGTTATCATCCATCAGGATTTAATACTTCAAAATTGAATGTTGATACTGGTCTTGATGGTTATGAAGCACAATATTTTAATTGGGCAGAATGTTCTGAATGGACAACACTTTATGGTTTTTGTCCAATATGGAAGGGAACTGAATGGTTTATAGGAAATACTTTTGATTGGATTTTCAATAATTTTGGGAAGGTATTGATGTTCTTATTGATATTGATAGTAATATTCATGTTCAAAAGTGAACGTGGTAGGGAACTGATTATCCAAACAGTAAAGGGTAAACAATAATGGCATGTGCTTCAAGTTTTTATATAAGTATAGGGATAACTTTTGCTTTAATTTTTGCTCTATTTATAGCCACATATACAGGGTTATGGGGCTTTTTAATTGAAATACTTAATTGGGTTAGAAGTATATGGGAATGGTTCTTAAAAGTGATGCCACGCCCTGCACAGATACTTATATTCTTCTTCTTCATTGTGTTTGTGGCAGATGTCATGGTTGGAGGAGTTTTAAGTATGTTTTTCGCATGTGATTCAAGTGATAATCTAAGACAACCATTAAATATGCCTATCGGTGTAGCTATGGCTTTTGAATGTGGATTAGAACAGACAGGAAATATATCTGATGTTGAATATGATGCTTATGTAAATAATTTAACAGTTCCAAGACAAACTTATACGGATGATAATGATGTAAGGTCAATGATGCGTGTCCAGTGTCAAGGAGGAGATCCAAGACTTACATTCTATGGTTTGGACTTTTTAGATTATAAATTTTGGATTCTTTTATTAATAGCAGGAGTATTAATAAAGGTGTATAGTATGAAAAAGTAAGGAGTGATTAAATGAAGTTAGGATTAATGTGTTTAACAATGTTATTTTTATTAGTAACACCTATTATGGCAGTGGAAATTGGTTGTAATATGGCAGATGTTTCTCGAATGTTTGATGAATCTATAAAAGAAAATACAGAATCTTTAAAATCAGATATTCATTCAATAAAGGATTCTGCAAGGGCAGAAGTTAGATCTATGATGAACGAACTTTTAGATAAATTTTTATATTTCATAATAGCAGTTGTTGCTTCCATAATCTTCGGAGGGACATTATTTCAGATCATAAAAAATAAGATAAATAAGAAAAATAAACAGATTGAGGACATTAAAAGTGGATAGAAAAGCAGTATTATCAATCATTGGAGGTATTGGATTCTTAGCTTTTGTATTCATTGGAGTATGGGTTAAAAAACGTAATTCTGGATGGGATGAAATAATTAGGACTTATATTTTTGTTCTATTTATAATAGCCATTTTGGCTTTAGTAATTGCAGGTGTTTATTGGCTTTTTATGAAACGCCATAAGAATATGGTTGCCATAAATCGTAATAGTATCTTGAAGGCGTGTATGCAGTGTAGACCTAACCATGAACAGACTTTACATTTTAAGGGTGATGCAACCTTTGATTTAGAACCTCGCCTTATAGGGCATATTATCGGCTTTTGTCAGATAGTTTCTGAACCTATCTACAATTCTAAGAAAGTTAAGACTAGGGTTACTAAAACTTTAGAACAAGAGGGACAAGTTCTTACTTATATAGCTTTTAGGAAAGTTAAAGGTTTTGTCGGTTCATTTTTTGAAGTTCCAAAATTGGTATGTTGTCTTGGAGAAGTAAAAAAAGATAAGAAAGTTATCCAAGATTCTGATTATACGTCATTAAATGGTGAAAAAGTATATCTTAATGGAGCATCATTTATGCCAACAAGGTATGATTTTTTCTATTTATCCAGACATTATAAAAAGACTTGGATGATAGATGAATGTGTTAAGAAATCTATTGATAGGTATATCATGGAAGAATACTTTGTGCAAAGTCAAGAAATAATAGATGATGGTTTAGGTATTGGTGATAAGTATAAGAAAGAAAGAGAAACGTCACAGGCAAAAGAACTTCTTGATATGAAGAAGGGGATGGGAAAATGAATAAGATAGTCTATATAGCAGTAGGGGTTTGTGTCGTAGGTTATTTCTTATGGGCAAAATTAAAAGGAAAAATCCCCAATCATGAAAGAGCAGAGATTGTTTCTTTATGTAAAATCAACAAGCCAATAATAGATCAGTACCTTTATTTGTCTGGAAAATCTGGATTAGAAAAGAAACTTTTGGGAAAAGTTGAAGGATCTCATGTAGATAAAAGTAAGAAAGAGCATGAGATTTATATCTTATTCAAACAGAAAAAGGAAAATTTTGTGTTCAAAGGTGTTAAAAAAGATTTTGTTGATTCTAAAATAATCTTTAAAGATGGGATAGAATCAAGTGATAAGGCAATAATAAAACTTATAGGAATGACATTTGCTCCAGAAGATGATGGTTTTGTTTCATTGGCTAAACCTTTAGGACTTAAAGAAATAAATCTAAAAGATGAATATAATTATGATTTGGAAGAAGCACAGGATGATTTTGTTATTTTGTCGCAGAAATCCATAGACATATCGCCACATCATCAGAAACATCTTGAGAGTAGTCAGATGTTTAATGATGCTACAGAATCAGAGAGGTTATTTAAGGATGGACAAGGACAAGCAGGAACGCCTGAAACAGATAAGGATTAATCAGTTGCAGGAAGCTATCAATAGAGAATGGTTGATTGTGTTAGGAGTTAGTGGTGTAATATTGACATTGATGATGGTGATGATATAATGGGGAAGAAAAAAGATAAAAGACCAAATAAAAAACAAAGATGTACTGGATGTAAAAGGAAAGTTGTTATAGATAGACATGTTTGTTCAGGAAGAAAGAACTGATGGAAAATGTATTATCTTTTAAGGAATACATGCAACGTGAGATTCCTATATTGAATAGACAATTTGCTTTCAATCATCCAATAACTGCATTAACTAATTTAATTATCCCTTTATTAAAACAGCAAGGGCGTTATGATGTTCTTAAACAATTAGATAAGAAAATCAAGGAGATGGAAAATAAAGTAAATAGGAAAATAACTGTCATTGAGAAATGGATGTTAAGCCCTAAAGGATTTATGAAAGTTGTGGTTATCAATAAGTGGGGGAAGCCAGTATCTAAGAAACTCTATAAACGGGAGATTGAGGAAGATGTGCATGAATTGACATCATGGATATATTCGGAGATTGTCTATAAGTTGTTGTATAAGAAAGGTTTGGATATTCCTAGAGGTTAAGATGAATACATTAAAGGATCAACTTAAACTTCTAAAAAAGCATAGGATGTTTTATGATAATCTTACTGATATGGATGTCATTCGGATAGAAGATAAATATCAATTCTATGAGAGTTTTGGAAATGTATTTGCTAATGATGTTTCAGTACAATTCTTAAATGATATTAAAGCAAGAATAGAGGGTGAACTTGAAAATAATGTTTGTATATTTGTTTATGGTAATAAAGGAGCAATTAAATCTGGAGGGATGATTGCATTAGCCCAAATGTTTTGTCCTAATTTTAATATTAAAGATAATTTAGTATTTTCTAATTCAGATTTAAAAGATAAATTAGCAAATAGTAAAGAAGGAGATTGGTTTATTCGTGATGAAACCATTATGGATTATGGTGTAGGTAGCAAACAATTACAATCTGACGTACAAATGTTTGTAGAAACTCTTAGGAAAAGAAAGAATAGTTTAATATTTATTTGTCCTAGTGAACAGAATATACCCTCTGTTGATTATGTTTTATATGCTTTCAAAGGTAATTTAAATTTAAAACATAAACAAGTTAATTTCGGAATGATAGATCCTTATGGCAGTAAAAGATTTATAGGTGGTGTAAGAATATTTCTTAATTGGAATGATAAGATTTGGAAAGAATATGAAAAAGTTAAGAATGAGTTTTTGGAAAAGGTTGTAAAGTTGGACACTCAATCTTATAATGTTGAAAAGGATGCTTTGAAGATTATGAAACATGAGGATTTCAAGTATTGTACTAAAAAGAAAGAAGTTTTGTTGTTTGTTAAAGAACAGATACCTCATTCTACTATACAATATCAAGAAGATTGTTGCACGAAAATATTTATGTTGCATAGGAAAATGGAAGAAGAAAGTGGCTAAAAGAAAACTTACAGAAGAACATAAAAAGAATATAAGTATTGGGAAATTAAAACAATATAGTTCTAGTTGGATAAATCCTATGAAGGGAAGAAAAAGACCAGACCTTATTGGGAATACAAATAAGAAAGGATATAAACATACAGAGGAAGCTAAAAGAAAAATAGCAGAAGCATCAAAGGGAAGATTTTTAAGTCTTAAAGGAAGAAAAATATTATCTGAAAGGATGAAAAAAAATAATCATTTTTTTAAAAATGGTGAAAATAGAAATCCTTATGGGTTTGGTCATAATTATATGAAAGTTCGGGTTTTAAAAAGGGATGAATATAAATGTAGATTATGTAATTCAGGAGAAAGAATTTTTGTTCATCATATAGATTTTGATAAAAGGAATAATGTTGTTGAAAATGGAATTTGTTTATGTGATAAGTGTCATGGCTTTATTCATTCAAAAAAATCTAATAATTTTGATTGGCAAAAAAAATTAAAAAGATTAGTTAATAAGGACACCCTTCAACCCTAAATGCTCCTCCTCCACTCCCAGAAACTTTACAAGCATTAGGTCTTACTTTATATATGTTGCATTTCTTATATGGATTAAGAGCAGAACATCCTTGTGGGATTTTATAATGATACTCCTTGAACATTCTTTTAATGATCTGGAATATAAGTTTTGAAATTCTATCACTTCCAAATGATAATTTCTTTTTACATGCTTCAATCAGTTGTTTTTCAAATAGTTTTAAATCAGGTTCTACTTCTTTGACTTCTATATTGTGAAGTTCTAAGTATTTTTCGTCTGGTGTTATATCTCTATGAACTAAAGATTTAATAACTGTAAAACTACAACAATCAGTTTCACATTCTTGTTTACATTCAAATTCTTTTCCTTTTTTCATTTTAAACCTTCTTTTTAATAATGTTAATTAATTTTTGTTTTTGTTTATTTAATTGTGCTTCTTTTATTTTAGGATATTTGGATTTCATTTTATCGCCCCATAAATCTCTTTCATAATATTTGGAAATTTCTTATTTAAATATCCAACTACTAAAATAAAAACTACAAGTATTGCAAGAATTTTAAGTGGTAGTGCCATTTTTCTTTTTCCAATTTGAATATCTTAATATTAACATGCAGATAGTTATATATAATATAAGTGTTTTTTCAAAACCCATCCTATTATAGACTTGAAATGATAACCATATCCAGAACACGAATCTGCCTATTGTAAATAACATGATTGATGCAACTTTAACTTTAAATCTTTTTTCCTTGTTCCAGAATGAAAAGCTGTTATTTATAACATTATCTAGAACTGTCTGCATTCGTTTTCCCATCATTGTTAAACAACTCCCCTTTCTTATGTAATTTCCATAAGTATTTGCTTATTAATATTAGTGATATTATTGCTATTACTGTTTTAAACATAAACCATTTTGTTAATAAAAGACTTCCCATCATATATTTTCCTTGAAACTTTCTATTCCTAATTCAATTATCTTCCTCTTGAACTGACCTATTTTATCAATGTTATTCTTTCTTAAAACATCCTTATTATCTTCAAACAATGAATTCAATTCATTAGATGTATCATGATGTAGAAAGAAATATTCTTTTTTTAATGTCATATTATTGATATAATCTTGATACATTTATAAACTTTTGTGTGATTAACTATATAAATGATGATATTTACTATAATCTTATGAAAAGAAAAATTATAATCCCAATTCTATTAGGACTAATGCTTTTTTGTTCCGTTGTTTTAGGATCAGTGACACTTACAGCTCCAGTGGCTAATGCTGAATTGCAGAGAGGGGCAACATATACATATACTGCAACAAATGTATCAACAGATATTAATAACTGTACTTTTGCTTACAAACAATGGAGTAAATCTTGGGTAAATATTGGTTCAAATTTAACAAATGGAACTTCAATTATAAATTCAGTTCCAGATGATTTTGGTACTTTTGATTTTAAAGTTAATTGTACTAATTCTAGTAATTCTGATTTTGGAGATACAAGTCTTTCTGTTTCAATTCATACTTATGAAGCAGGTGAAGCAGGTGAAGCAATAACTGATATGATTGTTAAATTCTTGAGTACAATCTATGACCTAATTGCATTTATAGCAATAGTCGTGCTAATTATATGGGGCTTGAAAAAGACAAAACCTATGAGGAAAAAATAATAGGAGGTGAGAAAACATGACACTTGATAATTATACACAGGTTTATGATGCCTCTGAAGCATCAGAAGTATCTACTGACTTGTTAGTTGGTATCTTAGATCAGTTTTACGACTTCGTAACACTAATCGCATTAATCGTCCTTGCAGGATGGGCAATGAAGAAAACCAAAGGAATGAAGGTCTGATTGCAGACTATTTATTCTCATTCATAAGACACAATCACACGCAAAAATAGAACCGAGGTGATATTAAATGACTTTAGATGGATATTCACAAACATATGATGCTTCCGAAGCATCAGAAGTTTCTACTGACCTATTGGTTGGTTTGCTAGATCAGTTTTACGACTTCGTAACACTAATCGCACTGATTGTTTTAGCAGGTTGGGCTTTGAAAAAGACCAAGAATCTAAGATGATTATGATGAGTTAAACTCATTATTTTTTATTTTTTTTCATTGTTTTGTTAAAACACAACCCAAACTTTAGTTGCTCATGAGCAATCTTTATATATGGTGGTGAGGTAATAGTAATTAAAATGGCAAATAGACAAGTATTGAAAGGTGGAAGTCCAAGAAGTTATAGTATGAAAAGAGTTAAAGTAAATAAAAATATGACATTCAAACAATTCTCAAAATTAGATTCAGATGGTGATGGTGTTCCTAATTCTAAAGATTGCAGACCATTCAATGCTAAAAAGCAAGGAGCAATTCATGATAAATGGTTAGAAATTAAAGATAAAATTGCAGAAGCAAGAGCCAAACATGCACAAAAGAAAGAAGCCCTTGCTCAAATTAAAAGGGCAGAATCAACTCCTGAATTTAGAGAACATGCTGTTAATTTGAAATTAAAGAAACTTCAACAAGAAGAAAAGATTATGAAACTTGAAGCTAAAGAAAAGAAGTTAAGGTCAGAATTACATCCTAGTTTTGTAGAGAAAGTTAAAAGGAGTGATATTACTAAATTTGTTGTAAAAGGGGCAAAAGCAGTGGGGGAAGAAGCAAAAGTTGGGGCAAAAAGTGTGGCTAGGGATGTGTTGTAATAATGGCAAACAGACAAGTATTGAAAGGTGGAAGGGCTAGAAGTTCAATTAATTCTAAAAGGTTAAATAAATTACAATTTAGAATGATAAAAAATACTAAAACTGATAGTGGTATAAACAGAAACGATAAAATAATTGAAAAGTTAGAAGATTCAGAAGGTATAGAACTAACATCCTATTTTGGTGAAGAAGATCCAAAAAGAATTAAAAGTTTAATTAAAAAAATAAAGAAATAAAATGGCAAATAGACAAGTATTGAAAGGTGGAAGTCCAAGAAGTTCTAGTATGAAAAGATTTAAAGTAAATAAAAATATGACATTCAAACAATTCTCAAAATTAGATTCAGATGGTGATGGTGTTAGGAATGATAAGGATTGTAAACCATTTAATAAAGCAGAACAAGGGAAACTTCATGATTTGATTAAGAAAGTAAATAAAAAAATTAAAGAAATTAGGAGAGAACATAAAAAAGTTAAAAGTCTTGAAAAAAGGATAGATAAGGAAGAAGATCAACAAAAATCATTTAAGTTAAATCAAGAAAGATTAAAAAAATTAAAGAAGATTAGGGAGTTGGATGGTGAAAGAAAAGAAAAATTAGAAAGGGTAAGGAAATTAGCCCCTGCTGTTGGAGCAGGAATTGGTTTAATTGGTGGATTTCTTACTGTTACGTCTGCTCCAGTTGTTCCCGTAGCTGTTGCAACGGCAGGAGTTAGTGCATTGGCACAAACAGGAGTAGGATTTGTGGGTGGAAAGGGTGTTGCAGTAATAGCTAGATTAAGATTAAAACAAATTAAGAAAAGACAAAAAGAAATTAAAGTTTTAGAAAGAAAAGTAAAACATCAGAGAGGAGATGTTCCTAAACATAGAATGAAAATTTCAAAATTAAAAAAAGAACTAAAACAAATAAAGAAATAAATTAATTCTTAATAGAAGTTATCATAAGGATCTTTAGGTTTATTAGAACAATGAGTACATAAATAATCATCACCATATTCAGAATCAAAAATACATCCACAACCATTACACGTCTTTTCTACCATTATTAAAATTCCTTATACTTTCTTTGAATGTCTTTTACTTTCTCACCAAAATTATACCATCTACAACTTGAATTATGAACACCTATCCTTTCATTTTGTTCATCACAATTACATACAATTTCTTCTAGTCTTTGCATCAAAACCTTTATTTCTTTATATGCTCTTTTGTATTCTTTCATTCTTTTACACCAATAAATAAGTTTTCATAATCTTCTTTTGTTGCAATAATATTTATATTTCCTTTTTGTTCTTCAAGGATTAGAAGTTTTTTAATCTTTATACAGTTTTTGCAAGTACATTCAATTCCACAATTCATTCTTTAAATTCCTTTGGGGCTTTCGCAAACTGTCCCTTTTTATTTCTATAAACTTTTCTTGTTTTTCCTTTAACAGTAAATTTTGAAAGATAAACACCTCTAATAATTAATCCTTGTTGAACTGCCATTTGATATTTAGTTGGTTTCCTTGCCAAGAAAGAATTAAACATTACTGTTGCTCTATTTTTAGATATATCATTTCCTTCTTGAAGTTTTTTAACTAAGAATGTTTTGTGTAACTTCCAGAGTGGTAACAATTTCTTCCCTTGCATTTGGGCTTTACTTACATTGGTATCTCTCATGTATTCATTGAAAAGTCTTTGATATGTTTCAAAGTTTTTAATGTCCTTATCTTCAAGGAATCTTTGGAAAGGTTTATCAAAATTATCAGGATTATCTTCTGGATAAGTGTTTACTTTTCTTTTAGATCCTTGAAATACTTGTTTGCCCTTTTTATTTGAAACTTTCAGATTTTTATTAAAACCAGATTTAAGGTTTCTTTGAGTTAAATTAGGATTACTTCTTAAAGCCATTTTCTATATATTTGAAGAAGTGTTGTGTATTTATAAATTTTTCTGAATGTGAAAGGTTACTTTGCCTTTCTAACATCCCACGATTATATAGATTCAATTTAAGGACTTCTTCCATTTGCATATTGGCAGGATGGAAATTATTAAATTGTTCATCATTAAGGGGTAATGCTACTAATCCAGAGGCAACATCAAGGTTATATGGAATTTTGATAACTCTAGTATATGAGGCAGTTCCTTTAAGATCCACACAATTAAATTTCTTTTCAAGGATCTCTCTTACTTTCTGAAAAACATCATATTTATCTTTGATAAAATGTTTCATACTATATCTAGAATCAATAGTGAAATGAAATCCTTTATTTCCACTGAACTTCAAAGCATAAGGAACTTTAAACCGATCCATTATTTGTTTAATCCCGTCTGCATGTGACCAAGCAGTACCTATTTGTTCTAGAGAATCGGCATCTATGTCTATTGCAAAATCTAAACCTATTAAATGTTTTTTCTCTCCAGACAAATATTCCTTATCCATAGTTTCACAGAATTTAGTTGTTTCATCAGTTCTTTTTCTTAGGTTCATAGTAAATAAAGGCATCATGTAAATATGTGCAAGAGAATAATAAAG
>SDBT01005894.1_pt1 | contig 20487 bp, 48 predicted proteins | sample 2277101 | NCBI WGS metagenome assembly SDBT01 (sample SAMN10404973, study PRJNA504765) | marine sediment metagenome | isolation source: marine sediment core GS10_PC15, 103 cmbsf | place: Arctic Ocean: Southern Knipovich Ridge | collected 2010 | reverse complement strand
ATTATATTTTTTAATACCATCATTACATAGGAAGTGCATCGATTATCTGTAGGGAATAATTCGTTTTCTTCAAAGATTTCCCCACATTCGATACAGACTTCTTGGTCAGTAAGCCCAGCTACTATCCTATCTACTTCTCTTTTAGAAGTTGAACGTGGAATTTTCTTCTGTTTCTCGCTCATTACTCACTAATTTCTTTTCGTCATAAAATCCTTGCTTCTCTCTAAGCCTGTACTGAATCTTACCACCACCTTCAAAGGCATCCTTTATAGTGTACTCTACATCTTCGTATAGCACCTTCTCCCCAGGCTTGAACAATAGCTTCCTCATTATGATCCATTTGCGCTAACCTCAAATCCTACCTCTCCATTGGTTTTGATCGGCGTTGGACTGATTGTCTTCTTCTCCATCATGCTATTCATTCTAAGCAACGCCTCTTTGAATGAGTATCCTAGCACTACTACTGATAGTATAATCTCTTTAAGATGAGAGATTGTATACCCCTTCGTTTTCTTTACCCACTCATTTATATCTATTTTATACTTTTTAATATCTTCCTTTTTGATCTTTGCCTTTAAGTAATACTGTTTAACCTTATCAGTTGGTATTCCTATTTCATATCTTCTATCGAACCTAGAAGGTCGATTTGCAACTCTTTCTTCAAGATCCTCTGGGTGATTGGTAGTCGCGATAGTAACAAGGTTCTCAAGCTGTAATCCGCCATCCAAGAGATTCAAGAGAACGCTTGTTGTGTAACTTTTGTTTTCACCAAGCAAGCCATCTATATCCTCTATAACCAGTATGATCGGAGTATTTTTTTCTATATCTTTTATCTTTGAACAGAATTTCTCAAAGTATTCTACCTCGATTTCTTTTGATATAGATATAATCACCCCCTTGTGGTTTCTTATCAATTCATCTGATAATAGCTGGATTAACGTTGTTTTACCGCATCCGGGTGGGCCATATAAAAGTATCCCTCTTTTGTATACGTATTTGTATTTTTGATACAGACTTTTTGAGTCCCAAAATTTCTTTATGTCTTTTATTATCTCCTCAAATTGCCCAGCAGGGAACTTCAACATCTCCTCTGTAATTATAGGCTTCTTCCTTAGAAAATAGCCCCTATGAGAATCAAAATCAACTTTGTAGTGCCCTGGCGGGAGATCTTCTACAGTTGGCCCAGTAGGGAAAAACTCGCTTCCAGAGATCGACCACTGCGTCATCCCAGATGAATATTCATAGCTGTCGCTATCTTCTACGCCAAGTTCTTTATACTCAGTAACTTCTTTTTCCATGCTTTTACTTTTTTAGTGTTAACAAATATTAAATGCTTCTTCATCCACCCATTACTTCGGTAATATTATTTACAAGGTGCTCATTAAGCTCGTATATGACGCTTTTACCTTCTTTTGTACAGAATACCAGGTCAGCGTCCCGAAGTATCTTCAGATGGCTTGAAACAACCGCCTGCTCCATTCTAAGGTGGACATAGATAGGCGTCACCTTCGTCTTGTCATGCTTATTGATATACTCCATTATTCGTATTCTAGCTTCATTGCTCACAGCTCTAGCTACAAGCCTTGCCTTCATTAATCTCTTCTTATCTATTTTCATATAATTACTTTTTATTTTTTCTTTTAAGAATCCTTTTTTCTGACCTTGATAGTTTTTCTCCATAATTGGTAGCCTCTTCGTACAAGTAGGATATAGCGTCTTTATGCTCCTCTTCGTTACTAAAGTGCCACCCAGTCATTTCTTTTTCTAATTGATCTGCGGAATAACCACTTCCGAGGTATTCATTTATTAACATTTTTACTGATTTGCTCATAATCTACTTTTTTTTATATTTCCCCATACGTATTTATAAAATAACATAAATGTACACGATATCTTTTCAAATAAATTTGCCTTTCTTACATTAGCGATTCCAATAGTATCTTTTCTGCCATTAACAGCGAACCCGACTACGCCAAAATCACTGTCTATAGATAGGCATTTAAAATATTTTGGCGGGATATCGTCTTTATAGGATAGTTCGTTGACAAGAATATCTCCTACGAATAACTGTTTGCTTTTTATTATTTGCTGTTCTGTAATTTCCATAATTATTTTTGTATTTGTTTATAAATCCATTTCCAAATATACTTGTAAAAGGCAAGAAATGTCCAATTCCAAGCCATATACCACAGGCATCCAAAGAAGAAGATGTTCCACCAGTCGCCGTTAAACACGTCACCAGTCTTTAGAATCTCTATATCGTAGGTATACCCAACAAAAGGAGATAGTATAGCCAAGAAGATGAAGACCAGCATAATCGTCTTAAACAGATGAAATGCGTCAGTGAATTGTACCGGCTTATTAAATTTAATACCAAATACACTCCACTTTACTCTACCTGTTTTATAGCGAGTCATTACGCCTTTAACATACTTATATTCCCATGTATACTTAAGCTCCCATCCATCGTCACGCCAAAACTTTTTAGCGTGGTTAAAGACGTTATGGTGAGCTATAGCATCCATTAAGCTGTTACATAAGGCACTCAGCATCGTGAATATCAAACTAACTATCATCTTTATTTCTCCTTTTCTTTATAGACTTTTGATTCTCCCAAAAGGCTACCCATGCGAGGGCAGCGAATAGAACACATACTAATATGAGCCCTATTCTCATAGTATCCTACCCTGCCGCTTTGCCTCTTTCAAGGATTGGATGGTTTTGTATGTATACACAAAGATGGTTAGTGCAAATATTGGAAGAGACCAGGTAAACGACCTCTCCTTTAAATAATCACCTAAGCTTCCATATACGTCTATTCCTACGAATGTCCAGGTAGCCATGAATCCGATGATTATTATCGCTACCCCAAGTCTCTCAAATTTTGAGAACCATTGCCATGTTGTTTCCATCATAATATTAAATTTAAGTTAGTTTAAAATGGTACTCCTCCCTCCTTAGCTTCTCCATCTTCTGTCGCTGGAGTTTCTGGCTCAGCAGCAGGTGCTTCAGGCTGTGCTGGAGTTTCCTCCGCAGGAGCCTCTGCAGGCGTCTCAGCTGAATCTGAAGCTAAGAAGACGTCAAAGTCTTTATAATTAGCCATACCGTTCTTGGTAGGCTTCTTCCCAAGGAAGACGATCTTAATCTTACTTCCTATAGCAACCTCATCCAAGAGGCCGTCTAGCACCTTAGACCCCCATACGCGAAAATCTTCGCCGTCGCTGGTCTTTATTACGTATAGGGTGGATTTATACTGCCCTACGTCAGTCTCTTTAAATAGATATTCTCCTTCAATCTCAGGAGTAACTTTTGGATCCCAGCTCTTTCTATCTGAGAAGTCCCCTCCTCCACCGCCTGATGAAGGTTTTTGAATCTTTACATATTCTGACATAATTAATAATTTAATTGGTTAAATAATAGTTTCTAAATCTTCTTCAGGAGTATCCAGCTTATCTTTAAGGATCTCCTTCCTAATCTCATCTAATTCTTTTTTAAATGCCTCAGTGTTACGCTGGTGAGCCAGCACAGCCTTCTTAGCCCTGCGTACCGACGTTATTGCGTCACGTACTTCAAGGGTAGCTATGTCTTTGTTTATGTCCACCAGCTCCATAATGAGCTCATTTAGCCTTGGTAATAACATTCTCTTTGGTTCGTTCATGCTACCTTCCTTTTCTTCTTAAGGGATTTATTAGTGCTTATAAACTTAAATAAATCTGCTAGCTCTACCAAGCTTTCGTACTTCCTAGTGAAGGAGTCAAGCTCACGAATAGCCATATCAAGCGTGTAATTCCTGGAGTTGGGGTTAGCCATCGCATCATCTATCGATACATAAAAAGATGATCCGCTTTTACTATTACTAAAGGAATCATTGCTCAACTGTCCTTCGCTATCGAACTGGATGTTCACGAAGGCTTTAACCTCTTTATCTTCTCCGTTAACATCTTTTACTACAGAAACACAATTAATGATGTTTCTAGCTTGGTGGACTCTCCATTTTCCACCTGCTTTTTTGTCATTCCATTCAAAGCATTTATGCAATGGACTTGACTTTGCTTTTGACTTGGCAACGACCAAATCAGCGGTTAGCTGCTTATCGTTATCTTCATATAACTTTTGAAGATAGTTACCAGCAACCTCACTTTTTACTGGCAGCGCTAGACCACTTAACTTAAACTTTTGAGATTGAACTTCTACTTCTTTCATAATTTAAACATTTTTAATAATTAATAAAATAAATACCGTAACTTAACTAGTATTACCATACTGTAACTAACAATACCCCTCCACAACTGCCTAACCGAAACTAACATTACAACACCATACCTAGCAGATCCTTGCCAAAACTGCCAAAACAAACCGGAACGTACATAACCAAAACACATTTTACCGCTCCACTCCTGCCGAACCACTTCACGCCAAACAACAACCCACCAGACCCCTCCGTGACTGCAACACCAAGCCGCGCCTAACCGTAAATGACCACACCCAACAGCACCGTAACTGCCGTAACACAACCAACCACGCCGCACCAGACAAGAGTACGCCTTGCCGGGACACGACTGCCAAAATTAAAACTTGCTAGTCAAGTGAAATAGACCGAAGCTGCCACTGTTTGATTTCTCAGGTCTCCATTCACCTATACCACAGCTAAATCCTGCATATCTAATCAGATTTGCAAGTTGCTCCTCGCTTATCACGCTAGCATTAAATGTAATGGTTAATTTCGCTTTCCACTTCTTGTATTCACCCCTAAACCTGATGTCAGCAACACCAGTAGCTAATCTAACCATGTCTTCACGCATAGTATGTTTCCCGTATATCTCAACCAGGTCACCCTCGTTGGCCATTACGTGAAACCTACCTCTACTGTCCGTCATAGGGATGCTTAATTGCTTTCCTGCACGAACCATAGCCGCTTTAAAGCCTACTGCTGGGAAGCCAGTAGTCTTCTTGTCGTCAAACACATACAAGGAATTCATGTACTGCTCCTCTGGGTTCTTTGCTTCCCTCCCCTTCGTAGCTTTCTTCGTTTGCTTATCAAGCATTTGCTTCTTTGCTTTTTCGCTAAAATTGTTCACAATCAATGGAGTATCGCCTTCAACGAAGAAGGTTGTTTTTCTGATATCCATCTCAGGTAGTTGAACATTCTTTTGTGCTACCTTCTCTGTAGGCTTTTTACTTACGCCATTCTTTGATGGCCTTTCCTTTACTAATTCCTTCATAATAAAATACTTTTAGTTAACAAATAATTAATTCTTTATATTTTTTTCTTAAGGGTGTTCATGTCAATAGCTAATCCTTCTGGTATTAATCCGAATACATCGAAGTGCCATTCAAAGAGTTTTTGAATAACAAAATAGTCCGCAGATAAAATAGCTGCCTCTAAGCCAGAAGAGTGCATGATATCAAACAACGCTTTTACTGAGTGCCTTTGTATTTCTTTTATAAACCACTCCTCTGGTACAAACTTCTCCCCATTATGCTCTATCTCTTTTGTTAAGTCGGATAAGGGGCGGAGGATGGGTTTAACCTTTCCGCTCGCATGCCCCCACGCTAGTTTGTTGACTTCGCCAATACCGCTAGTGTAAATAAATGCAATCCTTTTAGTGCTCATATAGGCGACATTAGCTTTGTTTCCGCCTACAATCAACTTTAATCCATAAGGCAAATAAGGTGCTAAGTGTTTTAGTTCAAGTTTCATATCAAGTCTAATTGTTTTTCTTTTGCCTCAAAATTAGAGTATAGATGTTCTATCGCTTTGAAGTTACCAACAGTTCTCTTGTCAGCCTTTACAGACGATTTAGTTGTATGCCACTTGTCTATGTTCCAGCCTTTGTATAGCTTTTCCACCTGTTCGCCTCCATAGTATGTCACCATAGCTTTTCCTTTAATGTTGACAAGCTTGTCTTTTAAACGCTTATGATCCTTCACTGTAAATAGGTTACCGCTGTAGTTATAGTAGTCCTCTTTGTTGTAGTAAGGGGGATCAAGGAAGAATAGCGTATCAGGGCTATCGTACATGTCTATCACCTTTGCAAAGTCCCTGTTCATTATATACACGTTCTTAAACCTGTTAGCTACAGCTAAGAGGGTAGATCGTTTGTTTTTAAATGACTGCACCTGTTTCTTCTCGCCTGGCCCATTGTAGCACCATCCGGTGTCAGGCTCGCCATTGAAGCTGGTCACTATGCAATACCAAAAGCGTATCGCCTTCTCTAATGGGTCAGCCGGCCACGGCTCCTTCCTCCATCTCTTGTTTAATAGCTCATTGTACGTCAAGTAGTCGTATTGATCTATGAAGTTATTAGTATCGTTCCTCAGCACCTCAAATAGGTTCGTCAGGAGCTCATTCTTGTCGTTGTATACCTCAGATACCGTTGGAGGCTTAGCGAGCAGCACAGAGGCGCTACCGCCAAATACGTCAACATACGTTGTATGCTGTGGCATCCTATCTATTATAAACTTACTCATACCAGATTTACTTCCTATTATGCTAAAACAAGGCTTCGTCATTCTACCAGTCCTTTAATTATTCTTTTCGTTTCCTTAACTTTTTTCAATTTCCTTTGAAATTTCCTTTTGTCTACCATCTCAATTAAAACCTCTAACTTGAGCATCAGCTCTTTGTAATCCTCCGTAGAAAATACTACTTTTCCTGAACTGCTAATAACAACTAGTTCTTCGCCTTCATGGTTTGCATTGATTACTAAGTTTCCAGTTATCGACGCTGTTGTTTGAGTTGCTACGCTATTTGACATTATTCCATCAATTTATCTATAGTTGTCAACAATGTCTCATGCCCATTCAGCTTCATAATCGTCTCATGCTCCTTGTGAAGCTGTTTAACTATAGAGTACATATGGCTCACGTCCCTTGACATTTTAATTACGGCCTCATGTAGGTTGTGATTTTTTTTTGCCAATGAATGCATTTGTTTGTCTAGCCTGTTAATCCTCTCTTTGCATGAGAGCTTTTCTGATATTATGGTGTCACTCATTTCTTTAACTTCAAAATGGTTTCAACTTCATCCTTCTTGCCTAATAAGCCAATAAGGGCATCTACCTTTGCCTCTAGCACTTCCATCCTATCCTCTTTGTTATCCCTAGTGCGCTCTGCCCATCGCATGATGTGGGAGCCAGCATTATTATTACCACCGAATCTCCTCTTCAGTTGGTCAGCGATATTTGGTTTATTCGGCTCCATGCTTATTCTTTTAATTTCAATATAGTCTCCACTTCATCATTCTTACCAAGCATACTAATCAATGCGTCAAGCTTGTCTTCTAGCTCTTTGACCCTTTCAGAAGTGCTTTTTCCTGCTGCATCTCCCGACCATTCTGCGGCTTGCACACTCATTGCGAATTGCCGTCTCATTTCTTCTTTTGTTTGCCTCATAGCTTACTCCATTAACTTGTCGGCTATCTTCTTAGCCTCTAAAATCTTCTCCACATCTTTCTTTATGTCTAGTGCCTGTATCATCGCATCCATCTTATCCATTATCTCATTGTTCTTCGCCATTATTTCTGTGTTAGATGGCGATGAATCAAAGGTAACAGTACTAGATCCGCTTTGCCAATTTTGCAGTACGTTATCATTAATTGTTGTCCCGGTGCCAGTAGTAACCTCCGGGATGTTAGTTTGCACCCCAAAGTTCCTCTGCTGGTTGAGCCAATCTTCGCTTATTGGCGGATTAAACATCGGGCTACTTTCCGAGCCGAACTCTTTGCCTGTTCCTTCGTTTTGTTTTTTCGACATCTTGTATAATTAATTTTATTTTTACCACAATACCAAGCTGCTCACATACCCTCAAGATATGTGCTTGGCTAACTCTTGCATTCTCATCTAATGGATCAGCGCAGTTAAGGTAGTATCTGAATTTCTCATACTTGACGCCAGCGTTCTCACATACAAGCGCGATGCTGTAGTTTAACTCCTTTATCCTTTCCTTAATGAGCTTCTTAAGCTCCTTGCTACACTTTATTATATCAATCTTGTTCTGATATTCCATCTTTTTCACCATCCGCAGTGAATATCTTCTCTATCTCTTCCTTCGACAGTGGAACTTTTATTTCTTTTCCACCTACTACATATATTGCTGTAATGACTTGGTCACTGTCTTTGAGAGGCCAGTCCCTATAATACAATACGTTTGAAACGTTGATACAGTAAGTATTTCTCGTCTCACCTTTTCTATCTACTACTGGGACTTCAACAAAGAAGTCATTCTTTTTCATAAAGATATGGTTTTTATATTTAGTTTACAAATATTTATTTAATTAGTTTATGTTCTGCTAACATCCTTAAGGCAAATTGAGAGCATTCCGTCCTGTTCTTCAGGAATAATACCTCAATTTCCGTATCGGTAGGGTTAGCATCATATTCTTCTTTTAGCCTGTATCTTAATATTTTATATTTCAATATAGACTTCTCAGTAGCAAAGCCTTTTGTGTCCGCGTAGTAGACCGTATCTACATTAGCAGGCTTTATCACGAAGTCTATAACCATATACATCTCTCTTATGTTCTCTTTAAAGAAGGTGAACTTAGGGAATAGCTGTTTCCTTACCTGAAATTCAAATGGTACTTTATAGGCTTGCAAGAGTTGATACATGTACAGTTCAAGCTTTGAGTCGAACTTTATACCATCCACTTCTACCTTCTGTGCGTTAAATACTTTCTTATTCTTAGAAACATGCCATCTAGCCATCGGGTTACATTTTTACTTCATTAAAGTACAAATATATTATTTTTTGTCGTAGGCTTCAAAACTTTTCGGGTTATCTGCCAACACTTTAAATTCTAAGTTGTCTTCTAATTGCACCACCTTGTCTATTGTCTCACCTGACTCACGCTTGTTGAAGTACCTTAAATACACCAGCTCTTTTTTATATACAATATCCTCTGCATCTGAGCCAATCCTGCTACTCTTGATCGTATCTATTATCTTAGATAGGCATATCCAGCCATCCAGATTGTCCTTTATCTTCTGCCCTCCCCTTGCGTACAAGGCTGAGTCCCTAAGATGCTCAGGGCATGAGGACGTAACGTGGTTGACTGTCAACACTGACACCTTAGAGTCCTTTGCAAGCTCTTTCATCTGCTTGCTATTCTCTAGTGCTGTCCACACCTCATTACCTCCTTTTGCCTCCATCATATTCATGCTATCAACTATGATAAGTTTAACTTTTTTATCTCTATTCTCTTCTACCTGAGATATCACGTCAGCAAAGTCTTTTGTTGACAAGTTGGAGTTATCCACAACGTAGAAGTTATTTTTCAATGCCCGGTTCAAGTCGTCATATGCCCCCTGTAGGTCGTCTTCGTCCAATGCCCCCTCCTTTATCTCCGCCTCTATGTCTCTTTTCAAGATAGTTTTAAACACCCTCTTGAATATTTGTGAAGAACTCATCTCCATGTTAAAGTATATCACTGGGCTGTCGAAGTTTATCGCGTTGTGGATAGCTATGCTTTGAGCCACGAGGCTCTTCTTCGTTCCGGCCTTGCCTATCAGGCTATATACGTTCTGTACTTTAAATCCACCACCAAGGTCTTCATCGAAATCTTTGAACCCTGTAGGTGCATACTCGCTATTCTTTATACTGTCAAAGGCGTTGTATATAAGGTTCTCCATAGTGTTCATCCTTATACTGCTAACCTTGTTTAGCCTAGCGCTTTTGTATGCAGAGTTTAGCAACGCTATGAACTCCCTATGGGGGAAGCCAGAGCCGTTAAGGCTCACCATCCGCTCATAGATGATGTTCATTATGTCAAATACCTCGTCTGTCTTTATGTCTGATAGCTTAAACAGCCTGTACGCCTGCTTGTATAGTATGTCGTTCCTTGAGCCATCTAGTGGTATTTTAAATATAGATTGCTTTACCGTCTCCTTTACTGCTGTCGCCTTTTGCTTCTTATCTTCTTGACATTTCAGGAATACCGTTCTAAGCTTATTGTTCAGCCCCGTATCCCTTATGTCCAACGGAACTATCCTGCATTCTTTTGCATATTCCTTTATCTGCTCAATGCTTGAATAGTGGAAGCCCCTAAACGGCAACCCTATCTTGTACATCCCGCTTTTAGCGTTTAGGGAGTATGGTAGTCTGAATATCCTGGTGTGGTTGTATATTTTATAGTCAACACATTCTATTCCGTCTGATATAGCCTTAACGAACTTTGATATTTCTGCCGGCAACGTATCAGATGACTCCCCTTCAATTCCAATCATCTTTGCTGGTATGCCTATATGAAACCCTTTATTCCCAGAGAAGTAGATGTGTACTGTTTCTGGATTGACTCCATAATCATCTAATAGCTTTGTTAGAAACTTAGATACATTCTCTTTTACCCTTGGTAGATTTTTTGCGTCGTCAAAGTCTATCCATACTATCCTTGCGGACACACGCCCCTCGTAGCCGGTAACAGACTTCTTATCCTTGACATGATCTAATATGTCCTTATTGAGTGAGAAGAGGCTTGAATAGGCCTCAAAGTCCCTAGGATAGATCGTTACAGTGCCTACCTCAACGACATTCCCTCTGTTGCTTATTGCTTTCTCAACTAACTCTACGTATCTAGGCATCTAATATTATCTTTTTTATCTCCTCCCACTCTTCTTGCATAGCGTTTATCCTGTCTAATAGATTCTTCTTCACTCCCTGGGTTCTAAGCCCTCCATCCTTTACAAAGGTGTTGATAACCTTGTCGAAGTTTACCCTGTATCCCATATAATTTACATCATAATCTGCGATATGTCTCACTCCATGATTTATTATGGTAGCGTGATTTTGCCCATTAAGGCAGTGTCCAATCTTGCTAAGGCTCCACCCCATATATTCTTTTAGTATCACGGCTATTATCCTTTTAGCCGCCACCACTCTATGAGTTCTTTCTTTTGATAATATTCTATTTCTTGGTATAGAGGTAGCGTTGCTTGTAAGCTCTAGTAGCTTAGAAAAGGTTGCTTCCTCTTGAGGCAGTATCTTCATCCGTTAATTTTTTTACGATTTTATCTGCTACTATTTCGTCTATCTCTCTGTTCACCATTGCTTTTACTCTACTGCTACCAGAGATGTTCATTGCCATTTTGACAGCTACCTTTGCTATGCCTCCTGCAACGCAGTTGTCGCATATGATTTTTGAATACGTTCCAGAGCTCCTGGTATTCATATTGAATCGATACTTTGCTTTGCCGCCACATTTCTCACACTTGTTATTACTGGTCTTTATCAGCTCCATATATCTTACCGTATGATCCCATTTAGGGCTGATAGCTTTGCCTATTAAGGATATGTTTGTCGCAGTCTTGGGTAGTTTATATGCTTGCCAGAATTGTATGAACTCACCCTTTTTCCACTTTTTCTGCCTATACTTTTGTTGACTCTCCCTCTTTTTCAGTACTGGTATCGGTAGAATCTCATACAAGTCATTTGTCATATTTGGGACGTACTTTGGGGTAGAGATAATAAGCTTATGCTTTTCCATCTCCGTGGTTATTACGTCTACATACCCCACGAGGGTGCTTGCAGCTACGCTTAGCCCGCGTAGCGTATCAACCACCTCATTGTTAAGGCTTTTTTGGAACTCTATTAACGTTCCATCAGTTAGCCTTAGCCGTGTATGGCCAACATCTTCCCTTGCGGGCTTCCCATCAAAAGTCATATTCATTAGTTTAAATTAGATAGTAAACAGTAGGCTGTGGGTATGTTCTCGTATTTTAGTGAGGTAACTTCAATCAGCCCATCAAAGAAGTCTGGGTTCTCTCTCACGTGCTTCTTCTCTATGGCAATCATTAGCTCTATGTCGTCTGGTATGTACTCACCTACCTTTGGCTCAAATCTCCTTGGGCATAACGTCATGCCGGTTATAACCTCACCAGTTATTTCATTCTCGATTATATACTCCGTGAAGGCGTACTTTTTAGGCTCTCTCTCTTCGTTCATATTCACTAAGCAATTCTTTAAATAGTTCAGTAGGAACATTATTAAAATCCTCTTTATCCGCTTCATTTAGTACTTCGTTTATATCTTCTGCCTTATTGGCGATAATTCTGTATATAACTTCGTCTACCGTCCCTTTACAGATGGTGTAGTATACGTTAACCATGTTTTGTTGCCCTATCCTGTGCGTCCTGTCTACCGCCTGGCTCAGCTCTGCTACCGTGAATGGGAAGTTTACGAAGATGACGTCATTAGCGTTCTCTAGGTTGATCCCCACGCCGGCTGCTACCATATTGCCAAGGAATATCTTTATGTCATCATCGGTTTTAAACTTCTCTATCAGGTCGTGTCTCTTGTGGGTAGGAACGGATCCATCGATTAGCACTGAGTTGTTTTCAAATTCTTCCTTTAGCATCCTCAGTGGTTCTTTGTAGGAAGAAAATATAACAACTTTTTTATCTTCATATATTAAATCATTGACGAGCTTGATTATGCTCTTTATCTTGCTCTTTGCAGTGATGATGTTCAGAAGGTGTATTGATCGCTCAACAGCTATCTTGGAGGTGTCGTTCTTCTTTACTATTTCTTTTAAGCAAGTGTTATATTCACTTACGTAATCGTCTAGCTCAAAGTGATACTTGGTAACAACCTTCTTTGGTAAATCTAAACATTCTTCTTTTGTTTTCCTAATGATGAAGTTGGACAGTTTTGTTGATAATTCCCTCAAATTCTTACCTTTTATTATGTTCCTGCCCCACTGGGTATCGTGATAAAAGGTGTATCTCTCTACGAATTTATTGTAGTTACTGCCCATCGGATGGGACACTAGCTTCATGTAGGCAAACAAGTCTACCGGCCTATTTTTTATAGGTGTACCAGTTAGTAGACTAATCTTTGGCTTTTTGTTGACAACTATTCTTTTGATCGCCTTGTACCTCTTCGTCTGTACATTCTTTATGTAGTGAACTTCATCGCATATGAGGTGCTGTATATCCCTTGACATAAGCTCATTGTTGAACTTATCCAGTATGTCGTAGTTGATGATGATAAACTTTTCATTAGTTGAGTTCTTCGATTGCTTGGCGTCAACTATTGTTATCTCGTCATCAGCCACTCCCCACTTCATCAGTTCGTGATACCAGTTCCATTTACATATCGCCGGGCATACTATCAATGTCTTCTTAAAGTCTAGCAGTAGCGTCAAGCTTATGCTGGTAACTGACTTTCCAAGACCTTGTTCAAACGATAATAGGTTGTGCCTTCGGTTGCACATCGTAAAGACCCCTTCCTTCTGATGCTCATATAGTTCGTCATAGTATGGTAGCGTTCTTAGCGCCTTATCAAAGCTTTGGTACATGCCGTCATATGCGTCTTTTAGCCTGCTGTAGAGCAGTTCTCGCGCCCTCTTCCACTTATCCTCCCTTACGAAGTTACCGAAGCAAAACTGCATGAAATGAAATAGCGCCTCTTTGCTTGTCTCTGTAAGATCAGCTATGTACGCACCATCCTTCTCCCTTATGTATAGAGAGTTGGCTACATCTATCTCCTCGTTATACCAAGTCGCTTTTTTAAATATGACCTTGTTGTCGTCAGTCAGCTCTATCTCAGTAGTGACTATATCTCCTTGTACCAGACTTTTTTGTTCCATCTAAAACATCTTAATACTTCAAATCTATTCTTCGGCATGTCAAGGCTTATGTGAAAGTGGCTCATGTGAGCCCCTCTATGATACTGAATAAGCTGGTCATGAGGTAAGCTGTCCCTAGTAAACTGAAAAGCAACAGCGTTGTCAATCCCAACCAAATCAAAATCAAGGTCAACCGTTCCAAAGTCGTAGTGCTGAGAGGAACAATCCTGCCTCCAATGTCTTGACATAAACTCTTTATACGGAACCCCAAACTTCTTTTCAAGGGGTATAAGTACATACTTAACAAGATCGTTAAACCTTCTAACATCGTCATTTACAAATTCTCTCTCTTTAAAAATTACTTCTGGTGATTCTTCTGAGTAGCTAATCTCGGGGTTGCTTGTAGCTGGAAATACTATGAGGCATGTGATTAATAATATCCATACTTTCATCAATATTTTTTTCGTTAACAAATAACGGACATCACACGAGAACAAGAACAAGTATAGGTGTGACGCCCGCTTGCAAAAACAGACTGCCAATATAAACTTTTATTTTGGTACTAACTCGCTTATTTTAACTTTAACACTTTTTAACAAGCTCTATTGGCTTGATAGCTCCTACGATGTAGAACTCCCCTGTCAGTGATTCATTTACGTTAGGGCTGAATTTATAGTCCTTCCTCAAAGACCCTGGGATCTTGTAGTCAATAGCCTGACGCCTCGTGTTGAAATGTATCCTCACGCAGGTAGGGCTGCCACAGTATGATAACTTCTCTATCCTCGGCATCTTATTCTGTTAGTTTTGAGTAAAACTTATCCACCTCTTTCATTTTAGCTGTAAGGAAGTTTATTTGATCTGCCATTGATCTCATCTCCTTTCTTATTTCCTTCATCTCCATCTTATCAACTGCCTTCCCTGGGTCTTCCCTATACTCTTTTAAGAACTCTTTTGAGTCATGGCGCCCCACGTTCCAGCTTCCGCAACTAACATAAATCTGATCCTTGTCTGCGGGTTCGCCTATAGTGATTACAGTCTCAAGCCTTTTCTCTTGATCCGATGTACCTAAATTGTCATCCATAATAACTTGGTTTAATTGGTTAATAAATATTTTCATTCCACTAATTTCTCATAGAACTTCCCGACTTCATCCATCCTGCCGGTTAACTCAGCGATATCTGACTCGTTATCTGACGCTGTAGATACAACATCATAGACTTCACTCTGAAGATTGTCTTCTACCTCTGAAAGCTCCTGCTTGCACTCAATAGCCTCATCCTGTGCCCTGGAGGCCATTTCTTCTGCTATCTCCACCCTTGACTCCAGATCGTCAATTCTCTCTGCGAGAGCTGCTATTATCTGCAATGCCTTCTTCAGCGTTATTGCCTTTTCTTTTTCCTTTAAAGTTTTCATTACTCCACTAATTTTTCGTAAAACTGACTAATATGCTCAAGCTTTTTGGTTAGGTAATTTATTTGAGCTACTGCCTCATCCAGGTCGTATTGCATCTGGCTAATTGAGTTGTTAACTTCACTTGCAAGATCTGCAACGGGGTTGTGACTTGGGATATTTATTATCCCCCTGTATATAGGCGGGAGAGTCTTCATGTCCCTATCTGGCTCCCTAAAGAACTCATATTTTTGTTCACTCATAACTTTACTTTTTATTTATGCTCATCAATTTCTCAGCCTGCTTAAGAAACTTCTTATCTTTTGTAGCGTTGTACGCCCTTAGTAGAGCCTCAATCAACGTTGCTTTCACTTCATCCATTTTGATTATTCTTATACTGATCGCAGAAATCTTTCACTTGACAATAGGTGTTACACCTCATCGCCTCTCCAGGCCTATGCTCTATCGTCATGTTGGGTGCGTTGGTCTTGTTAGACGCCATATACTTCTCCGCCTCTTCCTTGGTGCCTAGCACTCGTAATGCCCTCTTCTTCAGCGGTGTCGTCACTGCCCACTTCTCGCCCCTCAGCCACCTCTCCTTGTCTGTGCAGTCGGTGAAGTTGCCTGCCTCCGCCTCTTTGAATAAGGCTACCCTCTCGTTTATATAGTCTTTAACCGCCCCTTCTTCGTATAGCGTTATTGGCAGCTCTTGTATCTGCGCATCTGGATAGTTGCCCCCTTGCCTCAAGTACTCATTCTTCTTCCAGTCCTTCAGTATCGCTACTATCTTAGCTTCTTTGACCTCTACGCCGTTATCTCTTAACAGCTGGGCCAGTACGTTAAGCTGTGCTTGCCACTCCCTCTTCTCGCTGTCGAATATTACAGACCATACGCTGGTGACCTTGAAGTCGTATAACGTCTTCGTCTCCTTGTCGTACATGTCATACGTCCCGTATACGGCCTTACCGCTGTAATCTGATGCTATGGTCTTCTCTATGTCGTATCTCTCGCTGTTGGCCTCGTGAGCGCTCTCTATGATAGAATGGCAGGCGCTACCGAACAAAGCCCATACCCTATCTATAGCATCCTCTTCAATCTCATCCCAATGCCTCTTCTGTAGTATCTTTATCTTTGGGTTATCTATTAGCCTCGTTACGGCTATATCCCCCATCACCCTTGGCTTGCTGACGCTCATGGCGTCAACCAGCGGCTGTGGTAAGTTCTTTTTATTAGTGATCTTCATATAGTTTATTTAATTAAGTAGTGTGCAGTTATAGCTGCTTCATATTTATCTAGTTCTTTTTTTGTTGGGATTATTACATATCTTCTTCTAATCAACGCCTGCTCCTTAGTAATATCTTTGGGGGTTCCTGTAAAAATAACATTCCTGCATGGCGTCTCTAAATGTCCTTTTGAAGGAACTGATACGAGTTCAGCAAAACACTCGCTTGTCGCTGGCTCGCCTTCTGGAAAGAAATAGATCTCCCCGATAATGGCGTCCTCCATCTTTATCTTCTCCATTACTTCTTCAATTTACTCGCTATGAACATAGCGTCAGCCTCCCTACAGCACTTTTTATTGTCCTTGCAGTAATTATATATCTTACCACCATGAACTGCTATGCCTTCTAAGTTTTTAATTGATCTTTCTTTTTTACAGAAAAAACAATCGAGACACCACTTATCAAAATCCGCTGTACTCGTCCCCATTCTATTCCTCTAGTTTTTGTGCTATCACAGCAGTCTCAGCCTCTTCAATGCACTTGTCATTGTCCTTACAGTAGTTGTAGTTATGCGTAATTGTGCCAGCCTTCTCGATATCTCCACGTATTGATACAACCTGAAGATCATTAGCCTCTCTAACTTTACCGCAGAAGTAGCATTTAAGTGTCCATTTTCTAAAATCATCTGACCACATTACTCCATTAACTTTTTAGCTAGCTGCCCCTCTTCAGAGTACTCGTCAAACATTTCAAGTACTTCTTTTAATGAAAGACCCTCCATACAGTCAATCACCTCACACTCATCTTTTGGTCTATCTCTCTTGTAAAAATCTCTTGCTTTGTCCTTAGCCTCGTCTTCTGTGTAGGCAATAAAAGCCCTTACATTCCAATAGGACTTTTTGTGACTATCTGCTCTTACCATATATAGCTGTGGCTCAAGAACTTTCTTCTTGAGGTTTGCCTTTTCCAGGATTTTGCTCAATATATCTTTCATATTGTTTATGTTTTTTCTCTTCTTCCTTCCTTAGCTTATTATTCTTTTCTTTTATAGCGTGCATTGCAGAGTTTACGAACCATCCGAATAGCTGGTCTGCTACAACCCCTTTCTTCTGTAGCTTAGCCTTACGCTTGTCCTTGTTTAGGTATTCACGTAGCTTCTCTGGCTGGTTGCCTACTAGGAAGTTCTCTATCTTCCTTAATTCCGCCTTCGTTAGAAGGTCTTTGATTGCTACATCCTTTTTCTTTTCTTCTACTTTATCTTTACTCATATAGTTTATATTTAATATGTCTTGGAGACAACACGCCCTTCGGTAACCTTACGCATACCTAGTGCATTTGTATTTTATTTTTAGCTCTTCAATAATCTCTTCTGGTCTCGTAATTACCTCTTCATTTTTATATCGTATCACAACGAGCTTCTTGCGTTCCTCCAGAAATTTAGTCCTCTTTGCATCATGCGCCTTTGCTTTCGCTGAGTTGTGGCTGTCGCCATCTAGCTCAACTACAAGGTCTCTATTGAATTTCCTGTAAAGATAAAAATCTACAATATAACACGCATCCTTTGCGTACATCGCTCTTTGTATGTTGAACTTGAAATGATGCTTTAATAGCAGCTCTCTAAATATATCTTCATGTTTAGTTTGATTCCTTCTAAGCCTACCGGCATTCTTGGTTGCGATCTTTTTATGTAGCTTAAATTTAAAATCATCTCTCTTCTTTTTAAACTTGATTTTATTTTTCTCCCTTGGCTCTATATATATTTTCTTCTTCCCTTTATTTTTATAATCTTTAGTAGCCTTTGCTAAGGCTTTTTTATTGCCGGCTTCACGCCTTTTCTTTTTTCTTTCTGATTTCTTCAATATTCAAATTTATTTTAAAGGTTTACGCATCTTTTTTGCCCTATCCATAGTCATTGGCTTAAACAATGATCCTACAAGCAGGTTGCTATTGTAGCTATCAACTAATCTTTCAAGAAAGTCGTCATTGCTTTCTCCCTTTTTCTTCAGTGGTACTTCTCCCATGATATATTTATTTAGTTTTTATTGTTACGTGAGCCTTATGCTCACCATCGTCTATCCAAGTGAATCCGTCTGTTTCTATTGCTGCGATCTCTCTTGGGAGCCCTTGCGACTCTGCTAGAGACTCAGTTAGCCCTTGAAAGTTATGCACTGTCTCAATAAGATTTTTTAAGTCTACCAAGAATGCATCTAAATTGTCTTCATTGGTGCAGTCAATCATGTCCTGCACAGTCTTTATTTGGTGTTTGTTTGACATATATTATTTATTTAAAGATTAATATTAAAATACTTATCACTATCAACCACCCTAGCGAATCATCTATGCTATTTAATAGATTTATTATTTGTTGTGTCTCTTCCATGCCTTAATCCTTTAATTCTATCTCACTTACTTCCCAATCTTTAAACACTTCAAATTCATAGTCAAGCCTATTGTCTGCCTTCTCCTGCCTCATGTCGTAATACTCTTTATACAGCTTCCTCTCCTTCAGCTTATGCTGTATCATAGCCCTCCTGGCCCCCTCACGCGTCCTGTGGACGCTTAACGTCCACGCGGCTGATTCATGCACGCATGGGCAATACATCGCCTGCCATATCGTCTCTTTCTTGCTCATTTCTGTTTAGTTAAAATACATTGATCCAAAATAAATCGAGCTTCCACATACCGCAATTCCATTCGAGGTAAAATAAACTTCTATTACAATTCCAAGAGCCAACTGTTAGACAAAGTATGTTTATCCAATAACAATATTTAGGCTCTCCGTGGATGGAGCATATTCTTATATCCATAGTTTATGTATTTTTACTTAATTCTCTAATCTTCCCAATGCATTTACTAACTAAAGCTTGATTATTTTCCAGCGACCTTTCTAATGCTTTAACATAATCACGTACTATTTTAGGGCATTTCTTCACCTCGTCTTTTGCCTTATGTACGTCTAATGATTTTACTTGTATACTCATTTCTTATTTATTTTTAGCTAAACTCTTACACCCTACCACCCTATAATTCTCCCTCACTGGCTCATCCACCGTATAGATGTCATTACGCTTACCTTTCAGCGCCTCAGCCGTTATCGCTGACACTATGATGATCGTGTCGTCACGCTCCTCCGGTAGCCCTGGAACGTCACCAAGCGTGGTGTTGTTGATAGGTATCTCAACCCCATTATACACCAGCGTGTCTATCTTTAACCTACTTATTGAGCACCTTATCTGTCCGTCACGTGGTATAACTACCTTTTCATTGTTCCTTGTAAGGATCGTTATGTCGTGATTTGTAAGGTTAATTATTTTCCTGTTTTCCAATGTTTTAAAGTTTATATTGTATGTAAATATATATATATTTCTATTAAAAATATAATCCTAACACGAAAAAAGGTCAAGCCTTTAACGCTTCAACCAAAAACTCATCTTCTTCTTCTTGTGTGGCTAACCGTACCTCGCAGAAGTCACCCATCGTGTAGTGAAAGCCGCCATTGATTTCTACCTGATAAACGTATTTATCCCCCCTGACGCTTAGGTATTTATTTACGTAGAGCCTATTTTCCCTTCTGGACGTAACGAAGGCTATTACATATCCCTCATCTTTTCTCGGCCTAGAGATATGGTAGAACTTGTTGCGCCTTATGTACAATCTCTTTTTCATTCCTTCAATAATTCAACTAAATATTGTGCCTTTTCTTTTTCGCTTGCAGGCCTAATTATGTAATCTGAATTTAAGTATCCCCAGTTTTTGTAGCTATGAAGGCCACTTTCGGGGGTTCTTTCTCCATCCTTGAATACAAAATATTTTTCAAGAGTACACTTTTCCTTGTTTGCTTTGGTTATTTTGCTCAAAATATAATAATCCTTATCATCCTTAAGACCCCTCATCCAATGTATCTCACCAGGTATTATCCTCGCCCCTATTGACTTCACCATCTTCTTCATGCCTTTAACATTTCGGTTAAATACATCGCCTGCTCTTCTTTTGATGCCGGCCTAAACTCCACAATAGTACTTATACTATGGAAGCCCGCAGTTGCGTGAACCCATTTTTTATTTTGATGATTGGATTTGAGGCCGATGCTTACCCCTGTATGGATCTTATCCCCTTCTCTCTTTTTCGCCTTAAATATCCACGTATACCCAAGGGTGTCTTCATAATGGTAAATCTGGTTCACCCTGACGTAAATCCTCTTTTTCATATATTCAATAGGTTATCTTTATCCTTCACTATGAAGTTAAACTCCTCAGCACAGAAGCGTATGCATTTCTCTATGTACTCCTTCATCTTCTTCTCGCTAAGCTTACTC
>SDBT01005893.1_pt1 | contig 20487 bp, 42 predicted proteins | sample 2277101 | NCBI WGS metagenome assembly SDBT01 (sample SAMN10404973, study PRJNA504765) | marine sediment metagenome | isolation source: marine sediment core GS10_PC15, 103 cmbsf | place: Arctic Ocean: Southern Knipovich Ridge | collected 2010 | reverse complement strand
TTCATAATCACAAAATGAAATACAAAATAGAACTACAAGAGAAGAACGATTGGTTAAATGTAATCTTATTAGGATTACTAGGATCATCAATATTAAATGTGTTTGCACAACTTACCTAGAAAATGCAAATTGAAGAAATAATAATATTTGGACTAGCAGGATTATTGGGAATAGGAATTTATAGATATTACAAAGCTTTGGAGGACTTTACATAAAACCAGAGTTAAACGAATAAATTAAAATGTCAAAGAAAATACCAAAAATAATTAACCAGGAAGAATTTGAACTCTTGCTAAAAGAAACAGGGAAATCAAAGCACAAATGGAAGAAACAAATTCAAGTAGCCATGCTGTTAGGATTTGAAGCAGGAATGAGAATCTCAGAGATAGTTGGATATGTAGGGAAGAAGAATACTATACAGTCTCTTCAAAGATCTCAAATTGAACAATCATATATTAGGGTTATTGCCGGTAAAGGACAGAAGGACAGAATAGTCTCAAGACCTAAGAGACTAAATGAGAATGCCCTTAAAATGCTCCCATTAAAGATTAAGAGACGTTTTCTCCAACTCTACATCACAAAGCTAGGGAAAGATGTTTTAGGAAAGCACATAACCTTCCATACTCTTAGACATGGCTTTGCAACTCATTATTATAATAAGACAAAAGACATCAGAGGATTGCAGCAATGTTTGGGTCATGCAAGACTAGATACAACTGCAATCTACTCTCATACTAATCCAGAAGATGTAATTAAAAGAGTTCAGGAGGTCTTTTAGATGACTGATTTAATATTAGGAATTATAATTGGGCTGGGTATTGCCTTTCTTGTTTACTTAATACTTTTTATTATTGGAACTAGAAAGAGGGGGATAACACCATGAACACACAAAAGGATAATTATATGCACGGAGGTACAAAACAAAAATGACAAGTTGTAAAGAAGTATCAGAAGAAAAAACAGGAAATGTTGAAGTCACCGTAGAAATAAGAATCGAAAGAAATTATCTACAGGATTCTATAGATGTTTTAGATAAAACATTTAAGGAGAATAGTGGGGTTGGTTGGATGGGAGAGTTAAGAGATATTTTAAAAAGAAAATGAACACACAAAATAAAGACTTTGTGTGTTACCCCGTAACCTATATACTTTATCACCATTAAGTATATAAAGGGGTTACCCCTTAAGATATTACAATGAAAAAAAGTAAAGTTAAAGTTGTGAGAATGGAAATAGGTCCTCCAAAGAATAGGATACCCATATGGATTTACAAAAGTGATTTCATGGCTTACAAAAAAGCTAGAAAGACAATGGAATATAATAATATTCAAAAGTTGAGCAAAATTACTGGAATACCAGACTATAAGATATTAGCAATTGTTGTAAATAGAGAAGTGATTGCAAAGAGACTAAAATGAAAAAAGAAACAATAACATCAACAAGAACAGTTTATCTGGATGAATGTTCAGTATGTAAAAAAGTAATAAAAGGTTTTTCAGAAAGTAATCTTGAATATAATATGAGGTTACATAAAGAAAAGCATGAGAAGAAGGAAGTTAAAAAATGAATAAAAAAGAAATTGAATATGATGTAGAGATTTGTCCAAAGTGTAAAAAACAATGGTGGCACAAATGTTTAGATTGTAATAGAAGAACTATAATAGTAAAATTAGTTCTAAAAGAAGAATTGAAAAGAGCAAAAAGGTTTCCTTTGAAAGTACAGAAGATTCTAAGCAATCATGTTTGTAAAGATGTTAATAGGGTAGATACTATAAACAAAATTGATGAATTAAATAGAAAGTATATTCAAGGTAAAAATATATGACGCTCAATAAAGATAATGTGCCAATAGTTGAAGTAGAATGGTTTGATGCACAAACATACAATGGAACAGCAGAAGATTTTGATGTGGTTGGAAAATTAATACCTCATTTATCTAAAACTTGTGGTTATCTAATTCATGAAGACAAAGAGAAAATAATAATAAGTTTTCTAAACTTTGGAGAAGGAAACACAAAATATTTTCAAATGATTCCAAGAGGAATGATTAAGAAAATGAGAAAATTAAAATGACATTAAAGAATAATTTTACAAAAAAAGAAAAATTGATGCTATTTAGAATACTAAGACAAATTTATGCTCATCAGCAAAATAAAATTGCCTTAGACTTTGGATTTGAGCAGGATTTAAGTGAGGTTATAAAAAAATTAAAATGACACTTAATCAGAATTTAAAGAATACAATCAAAAGGAGGTTAAACAATGATTAAAAAATTACAAACTCAAATAGGGAAGAAAGAAAAAGAACTTAAAGAATTGAAAGGAAAACTTAGATTAGAAAGTGAAAAGGACATTTGGTTAGATATTCCAGAGAAAGGGATTAAAATAACAAATAAGATGCAATTCAAAGGAAAGACTTATACAGAGATATTGGAAGAGGTTAGTGAAAAAGAAATAGCAGATTACCAACTACTTCAAGAATTAAGAAATGAAGGTTTTAAATCAGGTTGGAAGAAATATGGATTCCTAGAAGATACATGGGTTTTTGTTCCTAATCCAGATGAAGTAAGCAAATCTAATAAAAGAGTTGCTAGGTTCGTCGTGGGTTCGGATTTTGCTTATCTGGATTGTTACTGGGGTTCTGATGATTCTTACTCAGCTCTCGGGGTATTTTTGATAAAAAAGATAAAATGAAAGTAAAAAAAATAAGCGAAAACATTTTAGAAGTTGATGGACAAAGATTTATCAAAGAAGAATCTAAAGGTTGGCTAGACATACCAGAATTAAAAATATCCGTAGAAATAGAAGTTCACGATAAAAATAAGTCCCGGGATGATTTGGATCTATCTAAAAGAGAAAAAGAATTATTGAATTCAGAACAATGTATTTGGTTGGCTAATTCAAAGTATGCAAAGCAATTAAAAATGGATGGAAGTTCAAGTAAAGATGACTTTTTTATCCAACAGCCTTTTGATTTGAGTAGAAAAAATGGATATGTTGCTTGGTTCGTCGTGGGTTCGGATTATGCTGTTCTGGGTTGTAACGGGGGTTCTGGTTATTCTTACTCGTCTCTCGGGGTAAGGTTCGCACGAAAAATAAAGAAGTCCGAATAATATTCCCAAAGGTCAATACCAATGGGCTATGCAAAATTTGGAAATACTTTTAATTTTATAAAGAGAACTTTACCAAAAACTATAGGTTTATATACTACCCTACCCTCTAATTAAGATGGTTAAAACAAGAAACAAAACTAAACCACTGGAAAAGGAATGTCCACATTGTGGAAAAGAATTTGTTTCACTTTATGAAAAACAATTAGAATATAATTTTGAACAACATATTAAATCTCACGAAAGAAAGGAAAATAAAAATGAATAACACACAAAATCAGAATAAAACGCATAGTCTCATGGATTGTAAAAGATGCACGGGGCATTGGGAGTATTGGGTGCGTACCTGTTATTCCCCCCCTTGGGTGTTAGTAGACTTCGGTGAAAAGCATTCAGGGGGCATTTCATAATCACAATGGAAAAAGAATTAAATGAGAAATTCCTAGAGTTTTTTGAAAGCTACGAATGGAATTACTTTATTTGGGAATTAAAAAATGACAAAAGAAAAATATACTTTCAAAGCAGAAGGTAGAGAATTAAACATTACGATAGAAATTCAAAATAAAGAAGACATGAAAATAGTGAAAGATATTATCAAGAGAATTAAATACAACCTTAAAAAATGAAAGAAGAAGATTTTACTTGTATAATATGTGGGAAAAGGAAAAAGGTTTTAATCAAAGTAGAACTAGATGATGATGAGCATGGATTGTTTCAAAGAGCAAGAGGAGTATGTCAAAGTTGTCTACATGATAAAGATATAGAATTAGTTTGTGAAGGATTCACTAAAAAGAAAATAGAAGAACAAATTAAAAGTTCTGAAGATAGTTTAAATCATTGGAAAGAAGAATTAAATAAATTAAAATCACACAAATGAGTGAAATTGTGAATTATGTACCAATAGTATCTTGGTTACTTGGAGCAATATTTATTTTATTGATGTGGGTAGATAGGGAGATACACAAATGAGCCAAAAAACGCAAAAAAAAGAAATAAAATTGAAACCAAAAGAATTTGAAGAGTTCATGGATAATCTAGTTGATAGTTTTGATAAGGAATATTTAGATAGTCCAATGTTTAAACACTTCATAGAAAATTCAAAATATTTAGATGACCCAGATGATTTACATACAATGATTCAATTTCCTTTCAAGAGAGCTTTAGAATTAGCAATAGTTCACAAGTTAAAGAAATCAAAAGAAGTAGCATCTATCTATTTGAACTATAATTTTTTAGAAACACATATCTCAAGATTATGTTCAGACCTTTATGGTTCTGCTTGTTCTGTAGATAGGGGAAGGTTTATAGTAAAATCTTATATAAAATTTAAAGAAACTGGGAAAATGCCTAAACTTGATTGGAAAAGAGAATATACCTTTCATTACCCAGAAAGTGGGACTATGAAACAATGGATGAACCTTGTTAAAGAAACTTATTCTTTGAAATATGGTTTTTATAAGGGGTATTTACAAGCAACATTAGATATAGCTATGTCTAAGAAACACCCAGAGCATTTAAAGAAAATAAAGGATTATGAAAAGAAACAGAAAAAGGAGAAGAAAAATGGCTAAAAAATTAGGAACATATCCAATAGAATTTATTAAAGAACAATGTATCCAATTTAATAAACTTATGACTATGGATGGAAAAAATGTAAGTCATAGGGGATTTTATGTTGAATCTGGTACGAGAGCTTCTATGGATGATAAACAATTAGAAGAACAATATTACAAATGGTTGGAAAAGAAATTTAAGGAATTAAATGGTTGTTTAGAAAAGATAAAGTTTTCTCTTGAATTAAGAACAAGGGGGCTTGATATGGATATTAAAACTCAAAAAAATAAAGAATTTTTTAAGGGTGGAAAAGATGCTATCAAGGAATTTATAAGAAAACTATCTAATATGAAATATATTGATTCTGATATAAAAGGCAAGGGAAAATATATGTCTAGTGAAGAAAGAAGGAAATGGATAACTAGGGAGGCAGAAATATGATAAATTCGCAAAAGAAACAAATTGTGAACAAAATAAAAAATAAGATATTCAAAAGAAAGTTAGCAAAACTAGGTTTTGATATGGAAGATGAAGAGAATGATAGAATAGCTACTGCCTTCAATGAAAAAGGGCTAGGAGGAGACCATTTCGTTAAGTGTATGGCAGATGGTATAGCAACTCAAAGACTCCAAAAGGTATGTGAAATTCTTTCTAAAAGAAAAGAAGCTGGAAGATATTTACAGAGAAGTCCATTAGTAATTCAATGTCATTTTTGTCAGGAAAACTTTGCAATTAAAGATGGAGTTGATTTTGCAGGAGCAACTATTAATCTAGAATCATTAGAAAATATAATTAATCATTTAATAACTTGTGACGGGATTATTTGTGATTGCGGAAAGAAAGTTTTTTATTTTGATAAGTGTAAATGTGGTAAGAAGTGGGATGAGAGGAAAAAAAACAAATGAAACAAATTATGCACGGAGGTGAAAAACAATGAAAGGAGCAGAAGCATACTCTGAATTTTTAGGAGTAACAGAAAAACAAAAAGAAGAAGTAAAACAAGAAATAGAAGAAGAAATTAAATGTCCTGAATGTGGGGCACATATCCATCTTGAATGGAAGGATAACTCATAAATGAAAATACTTAACTTATACGCAGGAATTGGAGGAAATAGAAAACTTTGGGGAGATGAACATGAAGTTACTGCTGTAGAGAATGTTCCAGAGATTGCTAAGATATATCAAGACTTCTTTCCAAAGGATAAGATGGTTGTGGGAGATGCTCACCAATATCTTTTAGATCATTATAAAGAGTTTGATTTTATCTGGAGTAGTCCACCTTGTCCAAGTCATTCAAGAATAAATACTCTTTTGATAAATGGAAAAGGGATTAAACCAAGATTTCCAGATATGAAACTATATGAAGAAATTCTTTTCCTAAAACATTTTGCTAAGTGTAAATGGGTTATTGAAAATGTTAAAAGTTATTATAAACCATTAGTAGAACCTCAAATTAATGGAAGACATTTCTATTGGGCTAACTTTCAAATTCCTACTTTTGGAAAGAGTAAGAAAGTAAGAAATGATAAAGGGAGTGTATTAAATATAAAGATGAAAGAGAGGGGAATTGTAGTAACTAATTTTCATGGATATAAAGGAGATAAAAGAACTATAATAAATAATATTGTAGAACCAGAAATTGGATTAGCTATTCTAAAATCTGCTTTTAAAAGAACACAGGAGGTTCTAGCATGAATTCGCAAAAGAAGGCAAATGTGCAAAAAATAAGAGAGTTTCCTTATATGATTATAAGTGAATCATTAGAGAAATTTTGTAAAAGAAAAGGATTTAAAGCTATTCTTTTTACTACAAAGAACTATGGTATTATTTCTGAAACTATAGATGAAATAAATTTGAGTGAAGATGAGGTTTTTGGAGATGTGGATATTGTTCATAATATCCTTAAAAGTTTAGAAAGTGTTGGGAGACCAGACTTCTTTTTGTATAACAAAACAGAGTATTTTTTTGTTGAATATAAATCTAGAGGGGATTATTTGAATAAGGGTCAATTAGAATGGTTCTATAAACATCCAGATTTTCCTATAATTGTTATACATAATCTGTTAGAAAATAGAAGTTTTACAGATATTGTGCAAAAATTGAAAGAACAGGAAAATGAAATCCCTTATAAAATGGAGGCTACAGAAAATGAAAATTCACAATAGGCTTATTAAATGCAAGAACCAACAACAATATTTTATGGAACAATGACTTTAGTAGTGTTATATGTTTTGTATAAATTAATAAAAACAATGAGAACAAGAAAATGAAAACAGGTAAAATAATAAAAGAACTACATAAATTGAATCAGAAACTTGGAAAGTTAAGTATAGAACATTCAGACCAATATAATTCTATGAGTAGAGAAGATAAAAAGAAGATTATTAATATTTCCAATGCAATGAAAATTAAATTAGAGTTTATGACATGACAATAAGAAACAAAATAATAAGATTGATTGAACAACCAAGTATTCCAATAGAGGTGATAAAAGGAATAATTCCTAGTTTATCAAAGGGTTGTATAACTTCAAGAAGTTTTATGGAAGAAGATTTCAATATGGTATTAGATGTTGGTTCAAATGCAGGAGAGTTTGCTAAAGCAGCTAAATTCAATTTTCCAGAAGCAACTATATTAACCTTTGAACCTTTGAGGAAACATCTAAGTGATTTTAATTTTGGATTGTGGAATAAGAATACTAAAAAAGAGTTTTATATAAATGATAATAGAGATGTTGAAAGTTCCTTTTTAGAACCAGAAACATTTGAGGGAAGAAAAGAAGAAATAGAATTAAAGAGATTTGATTGTTTAGATATAAAGATTCAGAAACCATGTTTCTTAAAGATAGATGTGGAGGGTGCTGAAGATAAAGTATTAGAAGGTTTTGGAGATATTCTAAAAGAAATAGATATAATACAAGTAGAAACAACTCACAAACCTTTTTTCAAAGGACAGGCTAAGTTATGGAAGATAATGAAAATACTGGACAAATATAATTTTAAAGGATTCAAACAAGTAAATATGACTTTTACTGATGGAAAAGCAGATAAAAGTGATTTAATCTTTTTTAAATAAAATGGAGGTAAATTATAATGGAAGAACATAGACATTGTGAAAAGTGTGGAAGAATAATAACTCTAGAAAGAGTTATTTGTGATAACTGCATTGATGAAACAAAAAAAGAAAAAGTATATAAAGACTAACTATCTAACTAACTACATATGGAAAGCAATATAATTGAAAGGAGGACAATATAATGAATAAAAAAATATTAGTATTTAGTCTTGTAGCAATTTCAATGGTTGCTCTTGTGAGTGCTATTGCATACTACGAAGTTTTTTCTATTGATCTAAATGTTAATCAACCTGTCGTTGTTGAAGGAAACTTAGAACAAGTAATTGATTGTGATGCTGGGGAATCATGTCCTGGAGAATTAATAACTGTTTCAAACACAGCCGAAAGTTTAAGAGAAATAATCTTATCTGATAATTCAGAGGAGGTTGAAGTGAGCTATGTTTCAGAATTACAACTATCTCAAAAGGTTGTTGATTTTAACTTAGACGTTTGGGAATTGAATACCGAAGGAAACACAGCAGTTGTTGAATACACCTTAGTCGGAGATTCTTTTACAGCAGAAGTTATTGATGGAGTAATGGAAGGTTATACGCTAGTCTATTACAAAGATAACTCTGATAGATTCTTGAATCCAGCAGAACCAATTTACATAGGAGATGTTGAAGGAAACTTACCTTATGAAAATGATGGTAATGCCGACGAGTACAACTACTGTGAAACTGGAGAGTATGATACTTGTAACGGAGGAAAGCTTTGGTATGTTCCCACTTCAGCTATAACTGAAGCAGGAATTGACTGGGCCCAAGCAAGTAGTTTCTTATTTGAAACAAGCTTAATACAATTCAACATAGAAGGAAACGTAATAGTTTATCCTGGAAGTAGTGTTTCATTTACACCAATCTTTAGTGTAAGTACATACGTTCCAAGTGGAACAGTTCCAATAGAAATAACTATTGCATAAACAAACAACTTTATTTTTTATTATTTTTTAATTATAATCACAAAAACAAAATGGAAGAAGAAATAAAACAAGAACTAGAAAACATGAAAGAAGCAATAAGATCCTTAATGCGGATTAATAAGATTTTAACAATAGGTTTTGGTTCAGCAATTATATGTATAGCAATTGCAGGAATTTTATTGGGAGCATCAATCTAAAATGAATAAAATAATAACAACAATCGCATTAGGAATCTTCCTAATAAATATGGTTAGTGCTTTAGACTTACAAGCTGGAGAATCACATTCTTTTGAACTTGCAGAAGAGTTTGCTTACTATTCTATTGTCGGTAACTCAACAGAAGTTTATTTAGATGTTGTCCAAGAAGGAACTCTAGTAACAATAACTCCAGACAAATATGTTGATACAGATTCATTCTCACTTATCTTTTTTAATACAGAGAAAGAAGTTATAACTGTTTATAGAGGGGGAGGAACAAGAACTGTTTATGAGGACCGAGACGTCATTGAATATAAGGACAGAGATGTTATTAAATATATAGATAAAGAAGTTGAAGTTCCAGGAGAAACAGAATTAATTGAAAGAACAGAAGTTGTTAAAGAAGGAAGAACTTGGGCTTATGTTGTTGTCTCAATCATTTCAATCATTGCTGGTTTCTTAGGTTTTGTTTTATTAGATTACTTTAGGAATAAAGAAGAACCAGATAATCATACACCAACACATTTTAATAAAGAGGAGGATCATAAAGAGGATGAAACTGAAATGCAATAACTCTAAATGTAATAATGAATGGGACTATAATGGGAAAGCAGATTTTTATGCTACTTGCCCTAATTGTTTAAGAAAAGTTAAATTACCTTTAGAAGAAATAAAAGTTGATAAAGAAGAGGAGATTAATTAATGGCTAGTACTGTAGATACTATTGGGGGATTTATTAAAGTACCAAATATAGATGGTGCAAGTATTTTTGGTTTTCTAACGTGGGTTGTAGTCTTTATTATATTCTGTGTTATTGTTGGTATTGGGGCTTTCCTAATAATAAGAAGATTAAAATTTAATAAGAAGGTTGTTATTTTTGAAAAGGTAAATGGGGTTTTCCAACCAGTTTCAAAAGATAGAGCTATGTTTATAAAACATGGAAAAGCTGGAGATACAGTCTTTTATTTTAGGAAAATGAAGAGGTACCAACCTAATCCAACATACCAGACCGGGAAGAATACTTACTGGTTTTGGTTAAGGGAAGATAATGAATTAATAAATTTCTCTCCAGGAGATTTTGATGAACAGTCAAGAGAACTTGGAGCAAAGTTTCTTGATAAAGAAATGAGATATGCCAGAACCTCTCTTCAGGAAACTTTTAAAGAGAGATATGTTAAACCAAGTTTTATGGCTCAGTATGGAACTTTTATTTTTAACATAGTTGCCTATGCTATAATTGGGGTTTTCTTATATTTGATTGTTGGGGAGCTTATAAAAGCAATAGGGAGTGTGGAACATCTTGTTGAATCTGCATCTGCTGTTGTTGATTCTTCTAAAGAATTATTAACTGCAATGGATAATATAAACTCTGGATCTTCTAGTGGAATAGTTAGAGGGGCTAGTTAAAATGATTGCAGAGATTACCGAAATATTCCAAGTCATCCTAGTATCCTTTATGGTTTTTATAGTTGCTGTAATAATTATTTCCCCTATTATATTATTTTATTGGACTAGGAAGATAAAAAAATTATCTAAGAAAGTTCCAGAAGATATGGATGAAAGAATATTAAAAGAGAAAGAACGTATAAGGGAGGTAGAAAATGAAAGAGAAAAAAAAAGAAATGCCAGAGATAAAAGAAGAAGAATTAGAATTGGAGAAATTAAAGAAGAAAGAAGAGATGTTGAGAATGGAGATAGAAGAAATGAGGGTGAAGGAAAATCTAACCCCGAAGGAATACAGGTACCAAGACCTAGTAGTGAAGGAGAGGATGTTACAACAACAGACTCTGATGAGTCAACAATTGAACTCCATCGCCCAGCAACTTTATGATTTAAATAAAATTCTTAATTCAAAATGGAAGAAGAAAGAATAAATTCCCCTGTTGAATTGTTACCTAAACCTGTATCCCCTAGTGCAGTTACAACAACTATAATTCTTATGTTATTATTATTTGTTTGTGTTGTTGTTTTAGGTGTGGTTATATATAAGCTAACAACAGATGGTGCAATATGTATGAAGGATCCTATTATTTATTACAACTCCCTTGGCCCCGATCAATGCTTTTGTGGTTCACAAAACCTTGTGGAAGTCCAATTCGGTTCAGGATAAAGAGTGTGATGTAATTAATCCTATACAATATAGTACTGGGAAGGAGTAGTAATTTTTCTTTATAACTTATTTTATTTTTATCAAAATCATTCATTTTTTTACCCATAGAAAATATGTTGGCGCTGTGGTGGACAAAAAGTCCCATTTCCCTAGGAAAAAGGCCTATTTTCACGTGATTTCAAAGATTTCAGGGTATTTTTCCTTGATTCCTTGCCATTCTGCTATGGTTTGGTACCCCATACCGATTAAGATACCAAATTCTCTTAGTGACATGCCCAATTTCACTGGTAATTGACTAACTTTATACCTTAATTTAAGGTTAAACACATCCATTCTACCCTTAGCATCATCTCCACGCACTAATTTGGCTATTGCATCGTCTTTTTTAGACTCATAAGCTTCTTCATCAATCAAAAGAGATATACATTCTGGAAATGTACCATGAAAGTTATAGAAAAGATCATAGTTTCTCCTCTTTGTACGCTTTATCTCATAATATAAGTTGTTTTTACTTTGTTTTTTGAAGTAAACAAACCTTCCTAGCTGTGTTTCTTTACGTGCATAGACATGAATCAATGCTATTGGTCTGTCAATAACAAAATATTCATTCAATCTAAAGAACTTTGGTACATTAAAGAAGAAAAAGTGTCTCTTCTTCCTAGCAACCATCAAGAACTGTATCAATTTCTTCTGTAACTTGTTCTGCCAATCACTTGCAAGGGCCATGAGTGCAGCTTCGTCCCAAACAATGACTTGATTCTCTGTTGAACCAGCATATTCCATAAATTTATTAGGATCAAAGAACACATTGTCCACAGTAAACTCTTTACCCATCTTTTTAGCAACATAATAAGCACAAGCCACAGCCATATTACTTTTTCCGTAACCTTCATCCCCATCAATCAATACAACATTATCAAATTTACTTGTTTGAGTCCTTTCAACCATTAAATCTAACTTTTGCACAAGTTTATCCTCCATATAATATTGTTTGTCTGTGACTTTCATAATCCAATGTCCTCCCTCTTGTTTGGATTGTTAACTTCATGGTCATCTAAGTATTGTTTGATTAAATCTTGATAACTATCCAACATTCCCCAGAAAATATCCCATCTTTTCTTAGCAAGTTGGGGTCTCCCATCAATTCTAATATGAACAGGATATGCAGATAGAAAATTAACCAACAGGTCTTTCATTTTCTCTGCAAATTCAATTTTTTTATAGGGTAGTTTTGGTTTTACTTCCCTATAAAGATTAATTGTTTCTCTTAATATCAATTCATAGTTGTAAACTCCAGCAGAAACATTATAAGCTGTCGGATTCACATTAGCTTCATTAATATTTGCTTGTGAAAGTCCAACACGATTTACAAAATGCATTGCAGCATTAAATTGTGCTGATTTAGTATTGTCTATCCCGTAGTCATCCATATTCTTAATCTATTTAATAAGATATTCATATTTATAAATGTAACTACTAACTATTAATGAAAATAGAAAGTTTTTTAAAGTTTATATCTCTTCTAATTGTTAACAAGGTTAACAATTTTTATTTTCCTTGCTAATAAATGGGGATCGAATGAAATACTTACCAGGAATTTTAATAGAAGGATTAATTTGTGGAGCAATTGGTGGATTACTTTTTGCATTTGGTTTTTTATTAACTAGAGGACCAGATATGAATCATTTATTAGGGATTCCTATTGGTGCTGTACTTGGTTCCATTATTTCTTTACCATTTGGTTACATATTTAAATCTGAGGAAGAAGGATGGTTTCAATAAGAGGTAGAGTAACAACTTTTTTTAGGAGAACCAAAGAAAAAATAACTGGAAAGAAAGATAGAACAATCGCCCCAGTAAAAACAACCTCAGGATTTGTTTCTGAAACACAATCAACAACTGGAAGGGGACCAACCTTTTTTACAAGCTCACGAGGAGGAACAGATGTAGTTTCTGGAGGGGGGGGGAGGTCGGGAATAGCAACTCCACCCCCAATAAAAAATATTATGATTAATCCAGAGTTCGGAGGAGGAAATATTCAATTTGTAAGAGGTACTTCTTCTTCGACTGGTCCAACTATTACAGAAAGAAGAGCAAGAGACATAGCCGAAGAGGAAGATACAACATTAAAAATAACTGCTGGGGATGAAAAAAGTAAATTTGTTAAATCTAAAGTAGGATTTGGAACCGCAACAAAGGTTGCAACATCAAGAGGTAAACAATTTGTTAAAGAAAGGTTTGATTCACCAATCAATCCAAACACTTTGTCCTTTGCAGATATATTCTCTGGGTTTAGACAAGCAGAAACACAGAAGTTTGAACGACCAAGTGGTTTTGTTTCACGTCCTTCATTAGATGGTAAAGGAGAAGTGATAATTCAAACAGATACAACAGGAAGAACAGAAGGAGAACTTACATTTGCACAAGCACAAGAGGTTAGTGAAAAAAATGTTAGGGAATTGGCAGAAAAAATTAGTTCTGAAGCACAATCACAATCCGATCTTGAGTTTGAAAGGCAACAACAAAGAGTTGATGCAGGAAAAGTATATATTCCTCAAGCCCAAAAGGAATTAGATATAAAAGTTAAGGAAATACAACAAACATCACAAAAAAGATTTAAAGAAAGTTCAAAAACAATCCCAACCATCACTGGTTTATCAACTAGAAAAAGTAAAGTGGAAGATTTTTCTACTATGGTTCTTGAAACAGCATTAATAGAAACAGGAATCCCTTTTGCTGTTTCATCTAAACAAGATCCACTTAAAATAAAAGATATATCTGATATTACTTCTGGTAAAACAAGTATTGAAGGATCAATTACTTCAAGACCTTCAACTAAGACTGCTGTTCTTGCTACTGGTCCTTTAGTTGGTGCTGGGGCTAGATTTTTTAGAGTGGGAAGAGCAATAGAACAAGCAGAAGTAGGAAGTGCTGTTAAGTCTGCCCTAACTAGTGCAGAAGAGAGAGCATTGTTAGGAAAGCCCTCAATAATAAGAACTGAGTCTGGTAATTTAGCTTTAGATGTGTTTTCTGCAAGTGGAAAAGGAGAAGGACAAACGTTTGCATCAGTACAACAGATTGTTTTATCTAAAACACAGAAAGATATAACCCAAAGTGTTGGAAAAGAATTAGTTGTGGTTAAGGGAAGGAAATTCTTTTCCCAAAAACCTTTTATCGTTGGTGCAGAGAGAGATATTGTAGGGAGGTCTGCAACCATTGGAACTTTTCCAGAGAAAGAATTGACTATAACACTTTCTAAACTATCTTCAAGACCTTCAAGCCAATTCTTTTTGAGGGGAACAAAGAAAGGAGTTAAGGGAGACTTTGAAATACTTACTAAAGCTACTCCCAAAAAAGAAGTAGCAATATCAGTAATAAAAAAGAAAGGAAAAGATGATTTATTAATTGTATCTGGAAAACTCAAGAAGTTTATAACACCTACAATAGAAAAAGGAGGAATAGTTACAGGAAAACTTCCAGTAAGTAAAGCAGATATAACTTTTTCTAAAGACTCTGTCACATTAATAAGACGTATTAAAAAAGGTAAACCTTCTGAAACAAGCGTAGGGTTTTTACAACCCTCTGGAGGAACTCAAACACCTTTATCTAAAACTTTTGGTCCATCTCAATTATCTTTACCTAAGGTAGTGTCTCCAAAATTAGGTAAAATTAAAAGTCCTGCATTAAAACCTTTAACTACTGGGAGTACAACAAGAACAACAACCCTTCCCCCCTCTACAATTCAAGTAACTAAACAAAGAAGTTTGTTAGGAACTATCCAAAGAAGTTCTCCTGTACAACTGTTAGGTTCTGCTTCAAAAACTAAACAAAGAGGGGCATTAAGACAGAAGTCTATAGTTCTCCAATCATCAGGCCAAATATTAAAACAAGCATCTGCATTAAGTCTTAAAACTCCCCAATTATTAAAACAAAAACAGATTAGAAGAGGAAGATCCCAAGTTAAACCAAGAACTCCAAGGGTTCCTGGTCTTGGATTTGGATTTACTCTTCCTAAGTTCTTCATACCTCCTATAAGATTAAGTGGGGGAGGAGGAGATTTTAAACCTAGAAGAAGGAAGAGGAGACCTAGAGAAGAAATACTTCTAGTCCAAGGATTCACAGCAAAAACATTAGGGCTAGGTTCTATTAAACTCAAGACACCTAAAGATATAGAGAAGGCATTAAGGATTCAATCTACTGGAGGAATACGCTTAGCACCTAAGTTAAACATAAAGTGAAGAAGATATTCCTTTTTTTTATAGTTTTATTATTAATTCCAATGGTTGTATCCCTAGATGATAATAATCGTAAACTAACTCTTGGAATGTTTGAAATAAAAAAAGATATAGAGCTAATTCAAACGTGTAGTAATAAAACAGACTTTTGTGATTCGTGTAATATAACTTCTGTGAAGTATCCTAATTCAACAAAGATTATTTCAGATGTTGCAATGACTAAAAGAGCTTCCGATTTTAATTATACTCTTGAATCAGAGAATAATATAGTTACAGGTGTTTATATTGTCAATGGTTTTTGTGATTCTTCTACAGAGAAAGAGGTTTGGGCTTATACTTTTGAGGTTACCAACACAGGAGATAGTTTATCAACAGCTACAGCAATAATTTATGTAATATTTCTAGTTGCAATAACTTTAATATGGTTATTGGTTGTGTTTTGGTCAATAAAGATTCCTTTCCGCAATAATAAAAATGATAGTGGACAATTAATTAGTATAAATGATTTCAAATATTTAAAAATATTCTTTATTGCACTATCTTATATTCTTTTGATGTGGACAATAGGTATTTTACGTTCTCTTTCAGCTAATTATTTATTATTAAGTGGGGCAGGAAAGATATTTAATTATTTATTCTGGATTATGTTCTCCTTCTTATGGCCCTTAATGATTTTTGCATTGGTTGTAGGGATTGTTGTGTGGTTTGATGATAAGAAACTCAATAAAAAATTGAAAAGAGGTTTGTTTGTAACATGAATAAAACTAATAACAAAGAATTAACTAGAACAGATTTAAAATTTCAACAATTATTGAGAGAAGTTAAATTGGATAGGGTAAAGAAAGGTAAAGACCTAAAGTTTTTGAGTGATAAAAGATTAACTAGAGCAATTTCTAGGATACCAAATATAAAAGATTTTTTAATCAACTCAGAAATTAAGGAGGAGAAATAAATGATTAAACCAATGAAGAAAAATAAGAAAGGTGCAATTATAGATATGATTGTATTTGTAATAATGGCTTTAGTTATTACAATCTTCATTGGTGTTTGGATATATGGAGTTGATTTAATTTCAGATACTATGTCTGGGATTAATGCAACAATAGGAACCAACACAAACTTCTCTGATATTGCTAAAGATACTATTGGTCAGGTTAATAGTGCTAACCAAACTATGTTACCTATAGTTGCCTTTGCATTAATCTTTGGGATGGTACTCACAATCTTTGTAAGTAATTTCCTAGTGAAAGTGCATCCAGCTTTCTTCTTTGTGTACTTAGCAATACTTGTATTAGCAATTGTCCTCTCTGTTCATGTAAGTAATACATATGAATCTCTTCTAACGGGAGAGGTCTTTAGTAATACCTTACAAAGTATGACTGCTTCCACATTCATATTACTTAACCTTCCTCTTTGGACAACTGTGGTTGGTTTTGTGGGAATGATAATCTTATTTGCAGGAATAATCAGAGATAGAGAACTTGGGGGGATCATATGAAGAAACTTTATGTTGTTGGTTTCTTGGTATTATTTTTAATGGCTGTTGCTAACTCTATTTTGTGGAGTGGAGCTGGAGTTAATGGATTCGTTGATGATTATAATAGAGCTAATCAAAAAATAGGTGAGTTTGGAGATAACTTAACGGTCCTATTTAATGAAGGGGTTTACATAAACGATAGCACATTATATTTTAATGAAACAGTTAGTCCAAATAGAGTACAATTTAATTCAAGTAGTGCTAATGTAAACTTTACTCATGAGGAATTAGAACTAAGGGTAAAGATAGAACAATCAACAGATGGAGGAGGTCACGAATTTTTTATAACTGATGAACTAGCTTTTAGAATAAATGTGATTTCAATAAATAGAACAAATATCTTTTTATCTAATGCAGCAATATTAACAGGTACAGACACCTTTACAATAAACCAAAATCAATTCTACAATGTATCCCTAAAGTTTAATTGGACTGCTAACTCTACAGAATGGTTTGTTGATGATGTTGGAGTAGGTAATTTAACTTTCCAATTTCATGGAAATGCTGGAGCCGGAATGACTAGGTTTGGTGTATTAAGGTTTGAAAGTATTTCTAGTTCAAGGAATGTTTCTTATGATTATATCCAATGGGGGACAAAATCAGGAGATGATATTACTTTAGAATCCCCAGAGGATTCTATTAAGTTCTTGTCTAGTAACTTACCTTTAGAATTTAATTGTTCCGTTGCTGGTTTAGGAACAAATACCCAAAACCTTTCTTTATTTATTGATGGTACTAGAAACTTTACTAATGCAACAACAGGTGCTTTTATTAATCTATCAATAGACAGAAGTCCTGCTGTTGGAAAACATAATTGGACCTGTGAATCATATGATGTTTCTGTAACACCAATAAGAACCATGTTAGCTAATAGAACTTTTGAGATAGTGAATACATTAGAAAATTCTCAGAACTTTAGTAATATTACAACAGAAGGAAGCACAGAAATATTCACAATTAACATAACTACAGATGGTACTTCTATTTCAACAGGTAATTTAATTTATAATAATACTTTATTTAGTGGGTCCCTTAATAAAAATGGGAATGAATATGTTATAACAAGAGAATTAATTATACCAAACATCCTTGCAAAAGATAACTTAACTTTCTTTTGGAATCTTACTTTGTCAGATGATAGTAACTTTAAAAGTATAGTAAATGAACAAGAGGTAAGAGTTTTATCTATAGATGATTGTTCTGTAGAAACATTAATGATTTTAAACTACACCCAGAGAGATGAAGAAACCCAAGCACAAATTAATGGGACAGCATTTAATTCAACTATAGAAATAGATTTAGATATTTATGCTTTGGGGGATCGATCGGCTTCACTATTAAATTTTTCCAGGGTTTTTGGTAATCAAAGTAATGCAACTGTTTGTCTTGGAGAAAAAATCTTAGATGGGACACAGAAATATGAGATGGATGTACAAGTAAGATATGATGCAGACACTTATGAAAATGAATTTCACCATCTACAAAACTTTTCACTTACAAATTCATCGTCCATTCCACAAAATATAGTTTTATATGATTTAAAGACAGTAGATTCAACAGAGTTCATAATTATCTTTAAAGATTCTACTTTCCTTCCAGTTTCTAATGCATTAATAGACATAACTAGAAAATATACGGGGGAAGGGCTGTTTAAAACAGTAGAGATACCAAAAACAGATGCAGATGGACAGGCTAAAGGTCATTTTGATACAGATAATGTCTTATATACAATAACTGTTACAAAAGATGGAAGATTATTAGCAAGTTTTGAGAATGTTGCTGTGTTTTGTGAAGATGCTATTATTGGAGATTGTAAATTGAATTTAAATGCTGGTTCAACAAGCACAGACATTAAAGACTGGGATATTTTTAATTTACTAACTTATGTTTTTAATTTTAATCTAGGTACACAAACAGTAACTCTAACTTTCAATGTTATTGATGGAAGTACAAAGAATGTGGAATTAAATACTACAAAGTTTGATAGATTCCAAAACCTAACTGTGTGTTCTGATAGGTTATTAAGCTCGGCAGGGACTTTAAATTGTATAGTCCCATCTAGTTATGGAAATATAACTATTATATCTGAATTATATGCGGATGGGGAACTAGTAACCACTAGAACTTTTAATATAAGGCCCCAACCTTCTGATACTTTTGGTACAGAAGGGGCATTTTTAGTTATAATAATGTTGATAACTATCCCTTTCCTTTTTATAACAGATAAAATAGGAATGATTATTGGTATATTCATTGGAATCATAACGGGATCTCTACTCTTAATGTTTAATGGTGGCTCCTTCTTAGGAGTTGGATCCTTCTTAATATGGGGAATACTAGCAGGAGGTATAATAATCTGGAAGATTAGTAAGGATGAATAATGGATTTTAAAAATTTAGTCTTTATTTTTGTATTTGCAGGGATATATATATTTGCGATGATGAGCTTTGCAGTCAATCTAACCAATGATAATAATGTTAATAATACCTTGATGGAGAGTCAAGCAGTTAATTCAACCTTTGGAAACTTAGAAGCACAACTACAAGCTGTACCAGATAATGCAAATGGATCTAAGAGTGCATTTGAACAGGAAACTCCAACACTAGGTACAGATTCATTCCTATTTGGTTCAATTATAAGTGCAGGAAAGACTTTTACCACTATGATTACTGGGGTTTTTAATCTGATGTTTGGATTAATAAGTGAAACCCTTGGAGTTAGTCCAATAATACTTGGGGTATTTAGTGGATTATTATTAATCACAATAATCTTATTAGGATGGAAGTTGTATAAGACAGGAAAGTAAAATGACATATGAAACAATAAACCAAGCAAACGTAACAGGTTCAGCAGGACTATTTGTGTATGTAGCAGATGTTGTACCAATTTTTACCCCAATGTTATTGTTCTCTATATTCATGGTGGCTATGTTGGGTTCATACTACTCCCAAAAAAGATTGGATGGGAGGGGAAGTTTCCTAACCTCTTTGGCTGTTGCTAGTTATATGACAACAATCATATCTTACTTTATGATGCTTGTACCAGGATTAATTAATGTATTAACTCTTAGTATAACAACTGTGGTTACATTCATTTCCACAATATTACTTCTGTTTTTTAGAGAATAATGTTAACTAAGTTAACACCCATTTATAAGTAGTAAAAATATGAGATAATATGAGAGATAGAGTTGAAAGGAGGAATTTTGAATAATGAGAAGTTTATTGTTGACCCAAAAGAAAAACAAACGAGGTCAAATCGGACTTGATACAGTTAAGACTGTTATGATTACATTCTTAATATTAGCTGTAGTATTTATTGCGATTATTCTGGCATTAGTTTCATTAAGAGATAGTAGTATTTTCTCTGATGGAAGCCAGGAGCAAAATGATACAACTAATATTGTTGGAAATATTACGAGTGCAGGAACGAGTTTCTTTAGTAACACTGGAACTATTTTCTCTATACTTGTTGTAGTTGTAATTATACTTGCTATAAGCATAATTATAATGGCTGTACAAAGGTTCGGGGGACAGTCGGGTTCACTTTAAATTTTGATTTGGGGGGGAACCCCCGTAATCTTTTTTTAAAATGAATAAAAAAGGACAGCTTAGTTTAGACACAGTTAAAGTAGTAATGGTGACTTTCCTAATTTTGGCAGTCATTGCTGTTGCTCTTTTTCTTGGTTTATCAAGTTTAAAAACCACCGC
>SDBT01005892.1_pt1 | contig 20487 bp, 12 predicted proteins | sample 2277101 | NCBI WGS metagenome assembly SDBT01 (sample SAMN10404973, study PRJNA504765) | marine sediment metagenome | isolation source: marine sediment core GS10_PC15, 103 cmbsf | place: Arctic Ocean: Southern Knipovich Ridge | collected 2010 | reverse complement strand
AGAGGAAGAGGGCGAGGAAGATCAAGAAATGACAGAAATAAACGCTACAATGTTGTATACGTTACTTTTGATAAATCTACAGTTAACGGGAGAATGGCACTTCTAGTTTGTAGGAAAATGGTGGTGATTGATCCATCGAATATAAATCGGGCAGTAACTTTGATTTTCAATCATCCAAAGAAAACAAATACCTAAACTTTATCCCGAAGTTGGTCATGTATATAAAAAAACAAATTCATGTTTAACATGGACTTGATCAAATGAACTAATTATAATCGGATTTATTTTTGATAGCGAAATCTTTACATATTTGGCGAGACGGTGTTAAACTATCTATCCTAACAGTCATAGAACCAATAGCTATCACTCCCGGTGAGATATCGAATTCAATCATTAAGTTATTATCTTTTCCCTTTTTGATTGAAATTTTAGTGGCACGACTTTCTGTGAGACGATTAATTTCGGTGGGTTGAATAACAGGATCATTGAGAGTATCATATAACATGGAATCTTCAAATATATGATGACGTATTTCAGCAACATAACCGTCAGTCATTCTTCCGTCCGGTGTAGAAGTAGGAGTTTGGATAGAAATTTTATGTTCAGAAAAATCAAACTTAACCGCAACAGTATAACTGTGTTCTTTGTCTTTATTTTTGGGAAGAACAACTTTATATTTATCGCTTTTATTTAATTTAAATGAACGACACGTTTCAAATCGAGTATTACCATTCTGATTGTAGGTGGTGAAATCCCCCCCGGACCTACGTCTGGAACGAGATTCGTGGTTTCTTGTGTCGCCATTTTTGGCTTTATTTTGGTCATGTCGTTTATTAAAAGATAATTTGCCTTTCTCGGATGAATTGATCCACCAAAATAGGATACAAAGTATGATGATGATAATAATGATTATAACAATAACCCGTCCCAAATTATTATCTCCCATTTTTAGAAAATGAGAGGAGAAATTTTAAAATAAAACAAACTCTCGCTTGGCCTTTATTTGAGTAGGAATTCTTATTTTGGGGTTTTGATAAATAGGCCAATTTATTTTTGATCATCTCTAAGTAAATTTGAAAAATAAATTGGAAAGATTCGTTTTTATCAAAAGATATCCAACCCCAATTAAAACATGATTTCTGATTTCGATCCTTCCGGATCATCAGATTTATCCAATCTAGTTCCACCTAGGTCATCTTTAGACCTATCAGGTCTATCTTCATTGAGACCTAGTCCGAATACCAATGGTAGCGTAGTTATCATATCTCCCCCACGATCAGCAACCCAAACAGGGGTTAGCGGAAATGGAAATTTCATGCCTACGATGATCCATCCAGATTTTTCTGGTTTAAGACAACGACAGACTGCAGTTCTTCCTCCAATCTTAACATCTGAAAATATCCCAAAAAGAGGTTTTCAATTTATGAAAACTCTCCCTGTCACTACAAATGATCTTGCCAATTTATCATTAGTTATTTCTTCCCATCTTCCAGCTTTAGTTGATACAATTAATCAACAGAATATCGTTTTGGTCTCTGCTCCCACAGGTATTGGAAAAAGTTTAGGTATACCCTGGATTTTAGGAAGAAATGGAAATAGAGTGGTTGTTTCCGTCCCAACCGTAGCGGCAGCAACGTCACTATTCGCCAGACAGAAAACATTAAATCCAGATATCGAAGTAGGCTATGCGGCAGAAGCCAAAATTCATTATTCAGAGAAAACTCAAATTATCTATGCCACTTCTGGTCACATTAGACGGCGTTTCCTTGACTTTTACCGACAAATGAAAAATCAAACCGTCGGAAATGATTTCGTAACTAGGTTGATTAGTCAAACAGATATTTTAATTTTGGACGAAATACATTTAGGCTCGATTGATGATCATATTAATCAAGCACTCTGGAAATATGGATTCGAACAAGGTTATCAGATACCAAAATTAGTGCTTTCCAGTGCCACACCTGAAGAAAGTAAATACTTGAAAACCTTTAAATATTCAATCCCAACTAAAAATTATCCAGTTAAAGTCTATTATCATAATAAAAATTATGCTGTCGGTGATAGACTATTGATAACGGATTTGGCCAACATTATTCTCGCATTTCATACATCACCTCTCAAAGGTGATATATTAGTATTTGTGGCTGGAAAAAGCGAGATTGGACAAGTGATGGCTAAACTTCGCATTTTGTTACAATCATCTGACAGCGCAAAACCCCGAGCCATTCTCGTCCCGGCTCATGGAGATCTATCTCATGAAGATTTCCGAAAAATCTATCGACGACCTGGCTTTTCAAGAGAGACAGGTCGAATGATAGAAAACCCACCAAGAAAAATTATTATCGCTACTAATATAGCTGAAACATCTATTACCATCGAAGGAATCAATTTAGTAATAGATTCAATCCTAGAAAAGAGATCCGAAACTTCTTCTACCGGGGGATTCAGATTAGCTTTACATCATATCTCCCAATCTTCAGCTATTCAACGACAAGGTCGAACTGGACGAACTGGTTCAGGAAATTGTTATAGAATGTGTACAGCTGATTTCTTTTTGCAACTCGAAAAGAACAGACCAGAAGAAATAACTAGAGTTCCTATCTATAATACCGTGATGGAATTAATTGAAGTTGGCTTAAAACCATCCGAAGTCTTGCTCAATTTAGATAAACGATCCATTCGTCAGGCCGTTAGTCTTCTGACTCAATTGAAATTAATAACTAAAGATGGCCATGTTACTGAGGCTGGCCATTTCGTGACCAATTTTCCTCTTAGTGTCAGAAATGCTACTACACTCTGGTTATGGTCACAAAAAGAGATAGAGATAGAAGGGGTGAAAATAAAACTTCCCCTTTATCCTGGAGTAGTAGTAATATCATTGCTCGATTCATATGGTCCATCATATTTCTGGTATCCGCCTAAAACTTACGGAGAGAGTAATAATGATTATAATCAAATGATTATGTCCCATAAGGAAGAATATTTCGGACCAATCGAAGGATTCTCTGACGTTGAAACAATTCTTAATATGTGGAATGATATGACCTCCAGAGTAGGTGGTCCGAATTACAAACAAAGCGAAATTACAAAATGGGCGGTGGCGAATAGTATCAACAACAGAAAATTTAAAGAGGCTCTCAGAATAGTCAATCAAGTTAGGAATTCTTTAGAACGGTTGAACTATACAGTCCAGATTGGTTCTTTTTCAACAGAAGGAGTGGTAAGGCAACTTCGGCCGTTAGCTGAAATTACATACCAAGATTTGATCATGACTTGGACTAGGGGATCACAACCAAGCTATTATCACCAGGGATCAAAGCAAGTTTATCGTTTGGATCAAAGGAATGCAGTTAATCAGCTGACCAGGAAATTACCTCAGAGAGTGATCCCATTCGTGATGGCTGAAATTCATAGTGGTGGTAGCACGATTCGTTTAATTAATGTTGCCCTCGATTTAGAAAAGATCGAGATAGGATCAGAATTAACTGCCCGAGATAAAAATAACTTGGCTAGGGCTCTTTCAAAATTAAAGGGCGTTTTGCCTAGTACTCCTATGGGATATGGTTCTTAATTAAAAAAAACTCCGATAATTATCGAAGTTTGTGAAGATGTTTTTTTAAGTCGAGAATCTGGATATTTTCTATATCAGTAGCTCTCGGAACCGAGAGCACGCCATTTCGAAGAAATGGTAACTCCTCCTTTAAGCCCCGGCTCCCGAGGGAGCCGAAGCCGTAATCCTTCGGTTCCGAGAGCACGCCATTTCGAAGAAATGGTAACTTTTTGGCGATAAGATGGGCTGATAACTTTGGATTTCCCTTTGCAACCCCGACGTTTTTGGGTATTTCTTCTGACTATTTCATTTTTTCTTTTGTCTCTCTTAATAGAAACATTCTTAGAAGGAGAACCATTTGAAGGTGACTTGTTTTTGTTAGCTATTTTTGGTTTATTTGCTCGTTTATACGACTTTCGTTTGTGTTTCAAATCTAAACGTGAACGAGGTTTTCTCCATTCTAGATGATGGGATATATTTTGACTTTTATCTCCAATTTTTGGATCAAAGTTTATTTTTTGAACTCTGATATCTTCTAATCCCGGTGGGGGAATACATTTAGATTTGAGATTCAATTCGAAACCGATGGGTTTTGGTAATCGACGGTTGGGACTTGGGCGATAAACTGGATCTAAGATGTCACAATTATTATTTATCCTTTCATGAACAGTAGTCATGATCTTACAGATGTAATTTTATTAGAAAAAAAATAAGTTTTAGATCGGAGGTCTCCAAAGGAAACCTAATATGGTTAAGTCAATTAATCTATCAAATCAGTCCAGTTAATACTGGGTTGATTTTTTTTAATTAAGAATAATATCCATAAGAACCATTAATTCTTCTAGCTACACTTTCAATATCAATGAAAAATGGTATTTCACCTTCAGGAAAAGTGACGTTGATCATCCTCTCAGGATTTAGTCCAGTATAACCATAAACAGATTGAACAATAAAACGTTCCTGTAACTTGACGGTTCTATCGCGTTGAACAAGAATTCCTTCAGTATTCTTGACAATTTGTCTGGAGAGAGCACCCGGCTCGGCTGTTTTGATTGATGTATCAACTAAACCAACACGGGAAGCCATCATATGATGGAAAAATTCAGCTGGCCTTAGACCGTCACGAAAATTAGATTGAACCACGCCGTAACCAACTGGATCCCAGTCACCTTTCGTTTGGTATATATTATTACCTTCGGACAAAAGCTCGGTTCCTTTGAATTGTGGACCAAGTGTGCCGATAATTTGACCGATATTAACCGGTGTACCCTTGGTTTTAGCTCCATTTACAATTAAAACAAAATTATTGTTAGGATCTAAATTCTTTTCGATAATAGTTTCGCCAATATTATTGATACTATTTAATTGTGTAATGAGGAATTCTTTGGCTTTCTTTCCTTCAATTGGGTCAGTCAGTTTTGGTCCATATATTTCCATGATAGATTTGGCCTTTTCTATGTTGCGACGAAGTAATTCATAATGTTCACCAGTTTTTGGACTTATGTCGAGACATCGGACCAGAATGGTTTTGATATCAACGATGAATTGAATAGCACGATCACTCTTATATTTAATGGATCCATTTAATTCTACGAGAATGGCCTTCCTAAGCTTCGTGGCATAATCTTTCGTTTCAATTTTCTTCACCAAGATGCCTTCCAAAATCACATTCTGTCCTTCAATCTCTAAATTCAAGTTTTTAGGTAGGATTGAAGAAATCAGTATATATCCAGATTTAGGTAGCTCACCCTCCGATGTAGGAAGTTCCACTCCTTCGATCGGGTGTTTCTTGAGACGTTCATATAAAGAATCAAAATCAACATACCTAGAATGACGCTCTAGGATTTCCCGACAAAGATTCCAATCCATTAATGCCAATTTATCTGGACTATGCGTTATTGCGTATATTTGATTAACTTTTCCTTCAAGATCACGCCTAGGATAACAATCAGCCAAACTAGTAGTAATAGGCTCATCCTCCAGCCACCGTTTTAACACAAATTGTGCATCCGTAAGAAATTTGGCTGCTCTCTCAGCTCCAGCATAATAATTATCCTCTTCTAAGTTGTAATTCTTGAAAATGAATTGGGCAATGGATCGATGGCTAGTTCCAGCCTGATTCTTACTAATGGAACCTTGAACTAGAATTCCTTGGACGATCCGAACATCTCCACTTTCATAATAGAGGTCTTCTGGTAAGAGAGCTGAAAATAGGGCTTTCCCACTTTTCCACTTGATACCAAATCTTTTCAAACGTGCTCTCAAATCTCTCCCAAATTCATCAAGAACTAATTGTGTGGAATTACCACTTTGAGCAATGATTCTCATGCTATCTTCCCAAGTTTTATCTCTAACCACGACATCATCTTGTGTTAATTTATAAGCTGCAGTAAGATCGTTAAATACTAATCCCGTCAACGGTTGATTATCCTGAACATTGATTATACAAAAGCGTGCATTCATGACAGTTTGTAATTCGGCGATGGCTTCAGCAGAACGAGGATTAAATAGATTGATTTCGTCACCATCAAAATCAGCATTATGGCCCGGTGTATTACCGATGTTCATCCGAATGGTTAATCCTTCCATTAATTTTACTTTATATCCTAGTATACTATATTTATGTAAACTAGGATTACGGTTGATTGTTGTATAATCGCCATCCTGCATATGACGTTCTACAGTATCTCCTACCTCAAGAACCCAAGTTGTTTTATTATTGGGCGTAATTGTGATCTGATGTCCTTCTTTTCTTTTCAGATGGACCTTGGAGACTTTCCCTGCCGCCATTAGTTCAGTCAATGCATCCCGATTTTCAGAAGTAACAAAAACTGGATAGGTCAAGGTTGAAGCCCAAGATTTAGGAACACCAATCTCACCAAATTCTAATTCGGGACCGGGGGATATAACAGTTCGAGCGCTGTAATCACCTCGTGTTCCCATCATCTCATTTCTAGGTAATCCCTTCTTGCCCTGTAACAATTTCTTAATTGATTTTGAATGTTCTTCCTTGGTTTTGGGTCCAAAGATCAACTTGCCAATCTCATTCTGTAATTTAGTAATAAGGCCAGTTTGCTCTGGAGTAGGTGATACCAAAAGTTCTGGGAATGAACTACGATTGGCTATTGATCTATCTACAAATTGGAGTTTATTTACTTTCTTATTGGCAACTACGATTTTGCGGTACATTTTCGTCAGGTCGTCTTGTTCGGCTGGACCATTTGAAGGGCGAGTAGGTCGATTACATAATGGCAGAACAGGTAAATATTTTAGCATTAATCTCTTGGGGTGAACCGATGGATCAAATCCTAAAAGGACAGAATCCTCTTGAGGTATATATTCGAAAATTTTCTTGACTTGTTCTAAGAAGATGGGAGTCCATTGATCATTCTTATTATATCGATATTTAATCCGTTTCTGTTCTCTTTTATATTTTGGATTAGGGGGACAGGGATCGGGTTTTGATTCATCATGAAGATATCTAGTACATTTTGGGCTAATCCTTTTGGTTAATTCGCTTATCCTTCTTAGACGTTCCTCATGATAATATCTCCATATTTTTCTTCTCCCTGGGTCCCCGACTTCCCCGCTCCAATACCAAAAACCTTCTCTTCCCAAGACCTCTTCATCTAAGAGTATATGTTTGCAACCTAAACAAATACTATTTAATACTTGAACTGCAAATTTCTGATATATCTCTGGTGAATATGGAGAATTTAATTCAATGTAACCAATATGACCAGGACAATTAGAAAGAGTATTGGTACATTCAGAACAGGCTTGATTTCCGGAAATTACACCAAAACGTGGATCATTGACAGTATCAGGTCCCTCTAAATCGGAACTTGTCACAATTACGGCTGCTGTATTTCTGATTTCTTCTTCATTGAATATGGTAAAGGACATTCCATAAAATTCTCCTACAGGCAAATCCGCCATTCTTTCCTGAAAAGTTCGATTTAAATTTCTTGCTTCTTCTCTAGTGATAGCGATAGTTCGGTCTTCAGGTTTGACTTTCATTTGAATGACTTTTCTTTTCTCAGGTAAAGGACAATCTCCAATCGCACCTTCGGGTGGAGGGACATCTCTAGATAAAGGTTCGCTCTGGAATGTAACTAAATCTAAATTGAAAGGGGTAACCTGTATATTACGTCCAGTTGGTACACCGACAGGAACAGTAGATATATTACTGATAGTCGACGGTCCAGAAAATCCGCCCGGATTAATATATTGATTCATGCTGTCTGAAATATTTCTTTCTACGGTCGATACGAAACTTTTTATTGATCAGTTTTTTGTTTTTATCTTAATATTTCTTCTACATTTAGACTTTAATGAACATTTCTATTGAACTAATAGATTGAAAAGTATTGATCGTCCAACTCAATTTTTGGGCGATTTATTATTCATATAGTCTCATACTATATTATTTGGGTGTTTCGAAACAGCTGACCGTCTTTTTCTCCGAATTGTCTCTTTTCTCAAATTTTCAGCTTCTTTCTTGGCTTTCCGTAATTTTTTCCTGGAAAGAGGTTTCTCCTTTTTCTTGTTTTTGTTTGGCCGATTAGGACTTGGAAGCCAATAACCAATAATTGATGATATCAATCCTATCCCGACGGTTAAATATGGACCATCCTGATCATTGAGTTTGTCTAAAACTACCAAAACTATTCCGGCTATCATTCCTAAGATAGATAAAATTGATCTAACTAGAAAAACGAGAAATTTACCATTCTTTTTAGATATCCATGAAGTTCTTGATCTAAAACAAGAATAACATCTCTGACACGGATTGAAACAATTCAGCGAAACTTGACAACATTTGCCATCTGTCTGATTAATTTCCACCTCTATATCCACTGCTGTCAGACCAGCCGTAGACATAGCCTGTTTTTCCTTATCTATTTCATCTTTTACTCCTGAAAAGATATTCTTTGTAAGGTCGACTCCTGCTGAAAACATAGGATCATCCAATTTGTCTTGGATTTTTCTAATTTTCTTAGGGATAGGGACTCCACTTTCTCCATTCGATCTTTGAGTTTCTTTTTGAGAGTTGGATTGGCCATCTTCCATTGTACAAGGTGTTTCAGATTTAACCTTTTTATTTTTACCGCCCGGTGCTCTAGGCTCCGGAAGCCAATATCCAACTAATGATGACGTCATTCCTATTCCAACCGTCAAATAGGTAGTATCATCTTTGTTAAGATGATCCAAGCTAATCAATGCTATCCCAATCATCATACCTAACATGGAAATTAGACCCTGAACTAAAAACATCAGACTTGTTAATTGGCATCCCGAGACGGAATACCAGAGACAATAGCCCACATTTTTGAACAACCTAAAACTACATGAGAAGGTGGCGGGAATACAAGAGCAAATATATTTAATCCCCATCTTTGGGGTTTTTCTTTGGCCGTAGCTATTTTTAACTTATCAGATTAATTTCAAGAATATCTTCAAATCTAACTCTAGGAAAGATAATTCTCCAAATTCAATTTCAGTCCATCCTAAAGAGAATCTTATCTGTAGAAAGTTATCCATGCCTGGAAAGTCTCTTTTGTGGGCTGCCGCCTTGGTAGGATTAGTGGCTTTAATTTTAATCATCGTGGCGATTATTGTAATCAGGCAAACCTGGAACGATCCAGAGAGAAGAGAACTTGGTATGATCTGGCTATATTTAGCTGCCGGGACTATATTTGTGGCCGCTTTGATGACAGCGATTGCCGCAGAATTGAGACCGAATCTTTGCCGATTACCTTATTCCAACCAAATTATCACAACCTCAAAATTAGCTGTTTAAAATCATAGATTCAGTCTAATTAAATAATTTCTTAGAGATTTAAATCTCTGAGAAATCTTGTTCTCTTTTTAGGGTAAGAACGGTCAGAATGATATAGAACAAATTCCAACTCGACACAACAAACCCACTACACAATCACTCGTGGTTGAGCAGGATTGTCCAATTAACCTATTCCCCGTGACTGGCGGCGTAATATTTGCCATACATCTTCCACTTGCGCAAGTTAAGCCAATTAAGCAATCATTTGCAGTAGTACATACTTCTCCGCTAGTTTTGCCGGTTCCAGCTTGACAAACTCCGCTGGAATTACAAAACGTTTTACTGGCACATTCTTTATTGTTGGCACACTTTTCTCCGGCCGTTTTACCTGTATCCCTTATTCCAAAAAACCAAATAGCCCAAATTATGACAGCTATAACAATGATAACAATTATGATAATGATGGCCCATTCAGCGCCCGACATGAATGAGATAGATCAGATTATATTAATCAAGTCTTTCTTAATTAGAATAAAACTATTTCTTGAAGAAGATTTAATAGTTTAAATTTAACTCTCTCAACTTTCAGAGAGTTAATTTTAATAAATTCATTTAATATTAACCCGACGGAACACCTCCTAAAGTATGCCTTTCAAGACACCTTCTCCGGACCTGAAGTGATAATGTCAGACCCAGCATATTTTGGTCGCGACCATCTAACCAAGAGAAGATTAGATGACGGTCGCCATATTCCGGTCCAAGTATCCATTTCTGTTCGGTGATTGTTTTGGAAATGGCTTTCATTCTACCTGTCAGTCCCGACCATCTAATTCCGGGATGATGGACTCTCCATTCAAATCTTAAAGCCTCAATCCTGTTGATAAATCCAGAAATATAGGCTATTATTTTCCAAGGTCTTCCACTCCGAGTTGCCTTAGCCCCACCTGTTATTTCACCGTTATGTTGACGAATTCTGTTCGACAGATTTAAAGTTACCCCAAAATATGTTCTTTTTGGTCGACTTATCGATTGGAGCAAATAACAATAATTGTGTTTGCCCGCCATTAAATGCAATTCAAATCGAGAACCAATCCTGACAGTTTTCTCACCGGAAACTGTTGGTTGTTCTTGATAAGATGGTTTCACTGATGAAGAATCGTTTACTACTAACCATAGATAATCATCTCCAGAAGTAGGTTCTCGTGAAGTTTTCTTAGTGGATCTAGATTGGCGCTTTTTCTGAGATTTTGGCCTAGATTGCTTCTTTCTAGATTTTCTTCTGGACTTCATTTGATGTTAGTTGTTAGACAGAAAATTAAATTCAATCTTTAATCAGATAAAGAGGGTTCTTGTGAAGTATTCTTAGCTGATTTGGATTGGCACTTTTTCTGATATTTCGACCTAGATTGCTTCTTTCTAGATTTTTTTCTGTCTGAAATTTCCCATTAAAGGCTATTTTATTCAGCTAAAACCAATTCGGGGAGAAATGATTAAAGACACAGTCAGTTCGGGGAATCAAGTTCCACCCAAGAAAGTTCCAAAAACAACCAATTTCTTTATGGCGGGAATAAATTGGACAATAGATGGGGACAAAATTAGTTCAGGAAGTCGATTGGTTAAAAACGTGAAAGAATGGATAATTTCGATCGAACACACTAAAGATGAACACAACCATAGCTTAGCATTATTACAATGTAGGGCCGTTTTGGGTTTATTAGGGATAGATTGGAATGCCTTCGCTTCAAGGAGACTCTCATTTTCATCTAAAATCTTAGATATCCTGACGGCTAAGGAAGTCAAAAACATCATTTTAAAATTAATCTATGAAATGTCAATCTTAATTTATTACACCTCAGGAACAGATCAGGATTTAAACATTGGGATGTGGTTAACAGACATCATTTCTCTAGGATCGGATATGGATTCATATGTAATTGATTCATCATTCAAAAATAATCTTTTTTATATTAAGGAACTTAAGACCAAATCTAAAACCAGTTTCCAATTTAAGATTAATCTTCCGCCTCTTTTTTCCGGATCGACAGGAAAATATCGACATTCTAATCCATCGATTCTTCAGTGTGCTGATGGTTATTTGGCTATAGTTCGTGGGGTAAATTATCATCAAAAAAATGGGATGCATTTTCGAAGTTTACATCCGGATGGTATCGTAAGAACTAGAAACTTCTTGGTTGGTCTGAATGATTCTTATCAGATTCTATGGTCAACTGAAATGGTTGACCAATCAAAGACCAAACGGTATAATACTTCAATTCGGGGATTGGAGGATTGTAGGCTTTTTTGGATTGCACCACCAGTTGGTTGCCCGACTAAAGCTCTTTCTCTTTCAGATGCAGCTCTTTTGGTCGGAACCGGCAATCTTATTTCCAGTATTGATAAATATGGGATAGATTTTGGATCGGTTGGATTTACCTGCGTGACGGCTGATACTAGGCAGAGCGGGGTTCCCCAAGTTTCAGTCTGTAAAATGTCTTCGTTTCTGACAGATTCGGGAACAGCTCGAATTAAATATGTCCAGCCATTAATTACGAAAGACAGATCAATCCAATGTGAGAAAAATTGGTTGTCTTTCTTCAATCAAGAGGATAAATTTAGATTGATATATTCATATGATCCCTTTATTATTCTAAGTTGCTCAATAGTTGATGGTTGGAGAGATCAACTTTTAAATCAATCAACCCAAAAGAAAGAGAAAGAGAAAGGGAAAGAGAAAGAGAAAGAAAAGACGAGTCAAATAGAAGATGTGTCCCTCCAATCTTCACATTACGTATGTCCGACAGTTAAGACTATAAAATCACCTCTCCGCTTAAATCTTGGTGGATTCAGGGGATCAGGTAATCCCCTTCTATGTCAAATCGGCGGAAAAGATTATTATTTACTAGCTACCCATGGTGTTATTTTTAATACTAAACGTTATTACTATACCAGATTGTTGTTATATAATTTGTCATGGAAGATTGAAGGTATATCATCAGCTTTTTATTGCAAAAACAAAGGAATTGAATATTGTGCAGCCATTGCGTTTAATAAAGATAAATCTCGGATCATTCTAACCATGGGTGTCGAAGATAGAGAGGCTTGGCTGTGTAGTTTTTCGTGGGCCGAGATTCAGAAGAAAATTTTACCAGTAGATTCATATTTGGTTAAATTTTAATTCCCAAAATCAAAAAAACTTTTAGCCAAAAGTGATCACACGAGGCTAAAACCTTTCAACCAAAAAGATGACTTCTGTCAGTTCTTATTATTTGCTTGGCCCGATTAAAGTAAACGAAGAGTTCATTTTAACTTATAGTTGCAAAAATATAGCATATTTCTTAACACTAGTCAAGGGAGAAACAGGTGACCCAGATGACTTGATTTTCGATCCCAGAGCTTCTGGTGATAGAAATACAATTTTTGATCCATTAGTAATGACAGTTATTAGCACCGGATCAGATAAATACGGAATCACATATGTTGATTCCTCAAACACTACTCAATATATAACAGGGATTCAAATGAATAATAAAGTTTGTGCTGGGTCGACTACTAAAAGGACAGGTTTAGTTTTTAGTCAAACTACAGCGGCTCCCTGGCCAGGAACTCCATTTTTAGCAGGAATAGGATATACCATAAATACTATTTCGAATCATCCTATCATGTTCAAATCTTATATAGCAATAAGTGGAAGCAACGGGGTAGCCACATCAATTAAAATGAAGAACGGCAAACCTTTTATATGTAGTACGCTTACGACTTTTCTAGTAGTTCCAACTAAATGGTTCGAAAGAGGAAATTGTAATTCAAATGATAATCTAAAATGTATCGTAAATAATGAGATTTTATGGGTCGCAAAAAATAACCAATTCAAGGACGGGTTTACTGATATTACTGATTGTAGAGCAGGGGTAAAATATACTTATTGTCCGACCGGAAAAAATTGTTCTGTTAGCTGTAAGGGCCCGTGTCCAAGCAGCACAGAGAAAGATGTGGGATGTTTTTTTGACGTCAAAATCAAAGGTTTTAAATGTGAAATACCACCAGTCGATGTGCCTTGGTATCAACAGCCTTGGTTTATTATAGGAGCCACACTTGTGGGATTAGCAATTATAATTTTGATTATATTTCTTGTTTTTAGATTCACTGCTCGTGATTAAATAACTAATTAGTCTACTTTGTTAAATAAACAAAGTAGAGACTGTAACTTGGTCTCAATAAATTATATTGCAATAGAAATGGGTTTCAAATTTCCTAGAAGGGACGTTTCACTGTTCATTCTTGGGAATGAAGATTTCAAATTAAAGCGAGGAGATGAACTAGGAGATGGTGGTATAATTATCTCTGATGAATTCATCACGGGGATTGCTTTTTGGGAGGTTCCCTTTTTATAGACAGGTGAAATAATATTGGTCGGGGTAGGAGAAGTGGGAATAACAATTTCAGGAAGTTTGATTGGCTGTTGGGGTGAAATTTCTGATATGCCCTTGCTCCCACGGGAGCTGAAGCCAGGATTCTTTGAATCCATTACGCTACCAAACAGCGGAGTTGGAAATTTGACAGAGATCATTCCTTTGGTTTTGATGGGTTGTTCCCCTAAAAATGTACTGATCGGTCTTGGAAAATCGACCACCGTCGATCCCCCTCGAACGAACGCTTTGCCGTCCCTTCTTGGAACAGTAACTTTCGGTAGATTATCAAAAATAGACTTAGGAATTCCAACTAGAGAATCCTTTATCTTTGGTTCTTTAAATTCTTTTTCTATGGGCAGGACTTTGGGGAGAAATTTTTCGAGTTGACTGGCTTGAGTGGTTTGATTTCTGACCCAATCTCTAATTAAACCCTGATAATAAAAAGAATTAGCACTGTAAGGTATTTGACAAGACAGGCAATATGGAGTTTGAGGATCATCAATTCGATATCCTTGTATTTCAAGCCCAATTAGTCCAATTTCCTTTTTATCTTGATCTGTTAAGTTGTTTAAGACAGTTAAATATAAATTTAGTCTTCCACGTGATGAAAATTGAAAGGTGATTACCTTGCCTATCGGAATGTTTTTCGAGATATCAACTAGACTGGCCGCGGTTTGTGCTTCATTTAAGTTGGCGGCTTCAACTTGGACAAATTTCCCCCGAAAGATATATTTGTCAGACGGGATTAGCATTTTAAATGTAATAGCAACTTGGTGTCTAATTAACAAATCTTGCCCAATTTCCAACAATACCTGATCAGAGTGGTGGACTACATGTTTATCCAAAAATGAGACCAATCCCCCGACTGGATTAGTCAATCTTTGATCCTTCCAATCAGGATAAAATATAGTTCTTTTAAGTGAATCTGAATCAGGGATAAGTTTGAGAGATTTCATTTTCCATTTTTTGAGACGATCTAGTTCGAATCCTCTAGGGAGAGACATATACCCAAGAGTGTACATCGAATTTAATTGTTCGACGGAATTCAAATATATATTTTTAAAGAATGAATTATGAGAATCAAATTGACTCAAATCTACATAAATCCCTGCCGTTTGATATTCATTTTTAGGTCGATAGTGAGGTCGAAGACGCGAAGCCATAGATAAAAATTTAGATACTTCATTTACCCACCATTTAGGTATGACTGTTTGTTGTCGAGAAGTTAAGGTAATGTCGTTAACTACCCATTTGCTTCCCTTGGAAATCAATAGTGACAATCCTGGTTCGTGACCAGTAATATAATCTAAAGCTTCTTGGAGATATTTCTGATGGTGATCGGAAAGGGAAATGGGTTCCCCCATGGTATAAAATTCAACGGTCACTTTTAATCGTTGGTTTAAATCTACTTGGTCAAAATGTATCAAAACTGGAGTTTTAAGTCGTTTGCGGGCTAAAGGTTCCAATCTGGTTTTCAAAGCAAATAAACTATAAGAGGTATAATTTCTTTCTGGATATCTACCACAGGTACCAAGTGTAATATCAGACTTAATTTGATAGTAAGGAGTCAAGAGATAAGTTCTTTTTCCGCTCATTTTGACGAATCTTTCCTTTTAGATAGAAGTCTTTACTTTTGGGTCTTGATCTAATTCTTCAAAATATTATTGGAAACTCTAAAGAAAGAATCAATTATTAAATAAAATTAAAGATTGCATCTAGGATGAATTTGATAAGAAACTATCAAAAACCTCCGGATTTTATATCAATTTCAATGAAAGAGATTGAAAGCAGATTAACTCCACAAACTCGACCCCAATTATGTCTTTCCCGTTTATCTATTGTTGGACTGTTAGGTCCAGATACCCCAGTTCCAGTTGTTGAGGAAATAGCCTTGGCTCATGGTATTCAGGTAAAATCAGGTGAATTAAAAAATAATCAATATTTTTTACAGATGATACAGAAAATACATAAAACGCCAATACAAAATGTATCAGAGCCCTTTAGTTATCGCGATTATATCCTAATATCTAAATTCATCAATCCATATATGGATCCGAGAGTTTGGCCAGAACTTCGACCAAAACATCTCCCCATATATGCTTATCCTAATGATGAACAAGGAACCTTACGTTCATCCCTAACTAGATATTTCGGGTTTAGATTTTGGTCTGGATTTGAATCCTTGGACGTAAATTTTCAACTTGGTTTAATTAGTCCAACCTCTCCTAATAACATTGATGTATGTATACTTTTTAGATATTGTTCATTGAGGGGACTAACTACCAATCGATCTACAACTATCAGAGAAATGGAGGCACTAGTTAGAATGGACCTTCAGGGGGATTTATTTTTTCTCCAACAACAAATTATTAGTGCTATGTCTTCCCAAAACCTATCCCGCAGATCATTAATTAACGCTTTACATTCGCTGGTTGGTTCTTCTATCCCGTATTTGGCTGGCGATTTTTCACCACAGAATAAATCTAATTATCCCTTAGGAAAAATACAAGAACAACCCGACATTAAAAGATTTCCCAGAGACAATCCTAAGCCAGACCCTATATCTCGACGTCGCCATAATTTTACAAATTTGGGCAAGAAAACAATCCGCTCACAAAATCGTCTTATGAGAAACAAATCTGGAATTAATCTGAGAAATACTAGGTACCAACCAGTCAGACGGATGGTTCAGAAACAATCATCCCAAAATGTTACTAATTATCTACCAACTTTGATGAATCCTGACAATTTAATTTTGGCCTCATCGGATGGTAGCTCCACCTTCAAGCCCCGGCTCCCTCGGAGCTTGAAGGAGAGCACGCCATCACGAAGGGATGGTCACGAATCTATACTATTTTCTGAGAAAATATCACGCTTAGTTGAGAAAATTCCTATCTCTGAAATTCAGTTATCAGAGAATAAATATCATCCCGTAAGACGATCCAGACCAAGGACCCATTTCCGGCCAACTCAAAATAAGAATTCGGATAATATAGCAAACTCCAAGAAGGGACGGCAAAGTGTCCCTTCGAGGGGGATCGACAGCCATCGATTTTCCCCTTCCACGAAGAATCGATCCGGTTTTTTTGCCGATAATGTAAAATATCCACAGAGAACCAGACGTTCCTATGAATTGTCCGATATTAAAATTCATCCAAGAGATATGGATCAACATGATTCAGTTATTATTCGAAAAAATAATAGTCGAATTTTTTCTAGAAATGGACGAGAAAACGTCCCTTCTTACAAAAAGTCAACTCATGGATTAATTTCAAACCGATCAATTAATCATAACCAACCATTGATAAATACTAGACAAATTAATCCAACAGATGTGAGGAAAATCGGCGGTGATCGACCCCCCTCGAAGGAACAGCAAAACATCCCTTCTTCGTGGAAAGGGAAAATAAAGCTAGTCAAACCTTCCCGCTTTATAGGTCAGATATCAACTTGTTCAAATGCGCGGATTCAAAAAGACGAAGCTCGATTAGGTTCAAGACAGTTAATCTATCCCCCCAAATTAACAGGTACTGTAGAGGATATACCGTTGGCGTGGACACCTGAATTTCATATTAATAGTACCAACCAATCGTTTTTTTCGAGAGATTTAATTCCAAATTTAATAGACAAATCTAAGGTGAAATCTAAATCCATCCGTCCACCTTTATATTCTTCATCAGTTGTACCACCACTTCGCGATGGCGTGCTCTCGAATTCGAAGAATTTCGAGGAGCTACCCTCAATTTCTAAATCATCACGATCAAACAATATTCCACTTCCACAAAGAAGGGAGGCTTCGCCCTCCGTTCAAAGTAGATCGATTATTCCGATTGTTCCCTTGTTCGATTTAGTTAAAACAGATAATAGTTTAGAAGATTCCCGAGACATGAGATTAACAAAGATACACAAAATAGTAAACAATATCATAGATAAGAGAATTATACCAGAGACTGAATCTGAAATGAATCGGGCTGTCCATCAGAAACTAAAAGAACTCCGACCAAATAATCAAATTAATGCTATTATTTTAGCAGCTGTTCTATATCAGATTGATATATCTAGCTGTCTTAATCCCCTATTGGAATTAAGATCACTCTCTAGATATGGTGGAAATATCGAGCAATATCAGCCAATAGATGCGAATTTGAAAGAAAGAATCAAACCTGATCGTCTTAAAATTAATGGTCCGATTATTAGTTTAGTTTTCAATCCTCAACTTCCACGAGCCTTATATCTCCCACAGACACTTAATTCACTAGCTTTGGGGTATGGATATACCGAAGAAAATATTTCGGTAGATGACCCCTATTATCTTCTGCAAATGTCCATATTAACTGATCATTTCTATCAAGGTAAACCTAAAACACCATTAAACAGAAATAGCCCAATTGAATTGGACCGGATTGACAATTTAAGTCCATGGGAATATATCAGTTACGGTCATTCTGAGAAAGGCTACAATATTATCAAATATTCGGAATTAAATGATCTATTTAGGAGATATGGTTACTTTAGGTATCCGAAGGCTAATTCTGACGATCCTGATGTTTATTCGAGACAGTCTATCAAGCGACTGACTATACTTTTACTCCTACCGTCATACCAAAATGAACCAGAGGATAGTATTAATTTGAGACATAATTTAGCACTTAAAATTCATCAAATTATCCAAGAAGATGAAACTCTCCTGCCTGCAGAGAAAAACTTACGAAATAAATATAGAGAGAATGACAAAAATCACCGGATAATAAGACAGTTAATGAATAAATTTTTAGATATCACTATGAAAATGCGTGGATGGGCAGTAGTAGATAAAAATAAAAATCCAATCCCATATCCGATTATACATACACCGGTTGACAATCCTTTCCAAGTTGAGGTTAGAGTGACCGACGCAATTGGTGATTTTGATCGATTCTGTGGCAAACATGAAGAATGTTCGAGAGTTTTTCTCAAATATCCACTTTTCAAATATCGAGGAGGCTATGTTAGATCGAATGATATAGATGATGGATTCACGATCCAAGATAGAATAAATATTGTCAGATTCGATGAGTCAATCACAGCCTGTATTAGATTAACCTCAAATTGGTTCGGAGCTACTCATTCCAAAATGTCCACAATTTTGGGTATAGATCAGGCCTTTAATATCAAACAACTAAGAAATATAGGTTGAGTCAAGAATAAATTATATTCGTCTTGATATATCAAGGTGAATTTTTTTTAAATATCATCGGGGCGGAAATGTCTCTTTCAATTGCGAGGATGTTTTCTTCGATAATCGAGAGTCGAAGTTTTATCTTTCGTTCCAAATCTCTTCTTTCCTTGTCGTTGTAAGGATAATGTTAATAAATTGCTCAATCCACGAATCCCTTTCAGATGATCTTCCATGGTTCCTCTTTTGATCAAATAATCGTTCAAAATAGTTGTCTCGGTCATGGAGTCCCAGTCATTTATTAATTCTGGCGGATTAATTTCTTCTTCTCTCTTAATATGATCATTTAGATAGAATGGATTGTAGTAGTGATTAATTTCTCTAATTACAGAATTTAAGTGAAACATTTTTCCTTCATAAACCTTAATATTCCAATTATGTATTGGATATTGATTATTAATGATTGAAGAGTACGGTATCAATAGTCTAGTTTCGGTACTAGTTCGACCCGCCCATGGTTGTTTCAAGACGATTCCTGCCAAATATGGAGCTAATCCCCTCTTGAAATCTATCTCATTGGAAAACTTTTCTCCTGAATACGGTAATCTAAATTTCAATAAAGCAACCACAGGTTTAATTATTTTAACCCATCTTTCTTGCATTTTCATATTATTCCAAACTCCACTTTCTGAAGGTAATTTCTCTTTCCCTGTAGTTTCGTCTATCTCAACAGTTCGGATATCGGAAATAAAGAAAACGTCTTTTCTTCCGGCCCAAGCATGAGCAATTTGATCGGTAAACAGTCCCCCCGTTTTACCGTATATATGAACTCTAGATTTATATTCCGGGTTAATTTTAAATCCAATAGGATGAGGATCATAGAGATACCATTCTATTTCTGGATAAAGTTCCATCACGAAATTAAGGTTTTGGCCCGGTGCAGCGCCCGCATAGACAACAATCGGGTTAGCAACTGTGCTTGAATCCCAGTAGAAATTAATCATAGCCAGAGTAGTCAAGGCTAATTTTCTTTGCCCCCAATGAACTGACGTCTTATTCTCATCATTTCTTCGTCGATATGGTGTTTGAGTATCATTTTCCAAAAGAAACAAATCATCTCTTTGAAAAGTTCTCCATATTTGATCTGTTCTGGCTCGTGGTGAAGAGCTAGATAAAATTGGACCAGGAACTGCACTGAGCGGAGCAAGAGTTACTGGTTTCGCATTTGTAGATGTTAATGGTGGAGCGGTAGGCCTGATCTGGATTTTGAATGGTTGAGTTGTTGGACTGATTATGTTTTGAAATTGTGAAGTTTGAGGACTAATCACATCCTGAGTCGGAAATTGTTGAAGTTGAAGATTAACCGGGGGAATATTTCCAGAAACAGTTTGTTGAGTTTGGGGACTAGTTATACGTTCAAAACTGTAAAGTTCGGGGACGGTCGTGGGAGAAGGAAAAGTGGTTTGAGTTTGAGAAACAGAACTAGGTTGAGCTTGAGGAGGAAAAGTTATTTGAGAAACAGAACTAGGTTGAGTTTGGGGAGGAAAAGTTATTTGAGAAACAGAACTAGGTTGAGCTTGAGGAGGAAAAG
>SDBT01005891.1_pt1 | contig 20487 bp, 18 predicted proteins | sample 2277101 | NCBI WGS metagenome assembly SDBT01 (sample SAMN10404973, study PRJNA504765) | marine sediment metagenome | isolation source: marine sediment core GS10_PC15, 103 cmbsf | place: Arctic Ocean: Southern Knipovich Ridge | collected 2010 | reverse complement strand
GTTCTGGCCAGTCGCTAGTCCACCATCACCGAGCACGGTCGTGCCGGAGAAGCCTCCGTCGTCCGCATTCCTACCAAAGACGCTCGATCCTCCGAACGCAGCCCCGGTCGCCTGCGCCCCAAACCCAACGGCGGTGTTCTTTCCGACGGCGGCTGCATCCTCCCCAACCGCAACGCTGTCGGCACCACTGGCGACGGCGTTCAGCCCCAGGGCCACCCGGGTACTCCGCGTAATGAGATCTTCAACAAATCGAGTCGCAAGGAGAGCGGTCATTTCACACCACGTATAGGAAGTCGACGCGATCGGAGGTCAGGATCTCCACCTGGGCTATCCCACCGTTCCAGATCAACTGATCCCCCGCAGCCAAAAATTCAATGCCCTTGGCGGTCGTTCCACCGTCGGCCGAAAAGTAACTAGACTCGGTCTTGACGGCATCGCCCACGCTGACGCTCACGCCGCGCACCTGAACGTCTACGTAGCCGATAGGCTGCGCCGATAGGTTGAGTCCGGTCGCCGAGCCATCACCGCTCGTAGGTGTGGCCACGAACAGATTCTTGTCGAGCTTGGTGGGTCCCGCAAGCTGCACAGCCGTCTGCTGAAACACGATCAGGCTGCCACTCGCACCGCCGATGGTGACGGGGTCCGGCGTGATCATGAGCCAACCAGTCGCTTTGTTGGCAACAGTCCCCTCAGCCACGAAGACGAGGGCGCCCTGGGTCACCTCATCGTCAGAGTCAAAATCAGGGGCACGCTCCCACACACCATCAGCGCCGGAGCCCAGGACGAGCACCACCCACACGCCGTTCCGATCCTGCGCGGTCTGATCCTTCAGCAGAACTCGGTCCTTGACGACCAACACCACACCATCCACCACGTCCTGCATCCCCGTGTAGCGGCCGCGCAGGGACCCACCACCTATCGGGTCGTACGTCCCAGCGATGTTAGCGGTCGTAGCCGCACGGGCCGTGTCCTTAGGATCAACCTGCTGATCCAGCTTCAGCTCAGTGGTGAGAACCCTGACCAACATCCGGTTGAAGTCAGCCGCCTGAATTCGGGTGGGGTCATCGGTGTCTTGGAACGCCGTGCCGGCCTCGAAGAACGGCAGCTGGTAGTCCAGACCCAGGGCGCTGGGGGGCGACGGAACCACCACCTGCGAATCCGGCACCCAGAACATGTGCGTGATGCTGTCGTTGGCTCCGTTCTTCTCGATTTGCACCAAGAAGAAACGGTTGTCGCGGTTGGGCTGCGAGTACCCCGGCGGGGAGGTGTACTCGATCCGGTCATCCTGCCAGAGCGTCACCAACCCGTTGCCGGCGTTGGCAACGTACGGGCCCCCGTTAGCGCTTAGCGGATCAAAGATGATCTGGCCGGCAACTACGCCGAACCCACTACCCAGCACGACCACGGCGGACCCCTCAGGACCGCCCCTCGGCGCCACGCTATCCAACCGGATGGCAGTGATAGCCACTCAACCCTCCATCATCAGCCTGGGTTGATACTACACCCGGACGAGAGCGAAGGGCAAAGGGAGGCGCAGATCCCCTAGAAGACGAACATCGGATCTAGCCCTTCTTGGGACCCAACCTCAACCGGGGCCTCCGGCTTCTCGGCTTCATCCTCCGCCTCTACCGCATCATCTGTCGCGGCGTCCTCCGACTCGTCTGGAGGAAGCTCGACAAGACCTGCCTCCACCAAAAACGGAGAGGGGGCAACGACCTGCTCCATGGCAGAGAGGTCAACATAGGAGAAGTGGCTCACGTACTTCGCGCGGGTTCCCGCCACATAAAACAGCCGGCGCTCCTCCGCTTTGGGCGCATTGGGCAAGGGGAACAGACCGGGGTTGTTCCCGATCACATACACGCGACCCCACTCCAAGCCCTTAGCCTTGTGGATCGTGGACAGCGTGACCCTGGGAACCGCGCCCCTCTCTCCAGCAAAATCCTCGATCCCGGTCTCGGTCATCTCACGCGCAAACCGAACAAGAGCCGCGGCAGCCTCCTCCGCACTACTCTCATCCAACTCCGGCTCTACATCCTCCTCCGCCAAAGCCTCCTCCGCCAACCGCCGATGATGTATGCCGGAAGTAAGCGATCCCGCACACGAGACCAAGGCATCACACGCCTCATCAACATCCGTCTCGTCATCCGCCGCCGCGCCGTCGTCCTTGAAGTGCTTTCGGACTCCAGCCTCATCGAAAACGTACATGAGCGTCATGCGCAAACTCTTGCGCTCGACCAAGAGAACCCGAACACGCTCCACGGCACGCTTGGCCGCCCGTACGCCCCTCGACCAGCGCCCCAGATCGCCGGAAGCCAGCCCCTCAAAAGCCTTCTCCGCCGTGGGGTAGCTCTCAAAGAACTTCCCACCCAGGTAGCGGGTGGGCGCGTTGGCACAGCCGCGCCACCCCACATCATCCTGTGGATCGAGAGCGCAGCCCAAGTACCCAATCGCCGCCTTGATCTCCCCACGCCGGAAGAAAGACGAGCCGGCAACCCGGTAGGGAACTCCAGACTCAATGAGCTGCATCTCCACGGGGCCAGAGCTGGCGTTGATGCGGTACAGCACCGCGATCTCATCCAAATCGGAGCCTGCCGCTATCTCCGCGCAGATGTCCTGAACAACCTCCCGAGCTTCCTGCGCAGCGTTCTCGAACTTGGTCACCACGCTGAGACCCTCGCGCCCCGTGCCGCACCGCAAGCCCGTGTTGAGCGTACTCGGCGCGCATTCCACAACACGGTTCATAGGCTCCAGCATCGCGCTCCCCGAACGGAAGTTCGTCGTGAGATGGTAGACGACGGTATCCGGGTGCCGAGCCTGAAACTCCTGCATCAGCATCGGGTCAGAGCCCCGCCAACAGAACACGGCTTGCATATCGTCGCCGACGACCATGATGTGTCGGTCGGGCCCGGCGAAGTACTCACACGTAACCCAGTTGACCGGCGAGTTGTCCTGCACCTCATCGATCATCATCACCGGTCGAGTCGCGTACCAGTCACGCACCCAGTGAGCGCCGGTCAAAATGCCCCGCGCGACGAGCGCCACCATATCGTCGTACGTCACCCATCGCAGACCGGCATCGCGCTCAAACCCAAACGCCTCGGGGCAGCGTGACGTGCTCTCAAGCACGCCGTAGCAACGCCCCACGATGCGCGCGAGCTTGGGTCCAATCGGCTCTCTCGAACGTGTCTCAGCCCACTCCGCGTAGCTCGGCACCTCACGACCCAGGACAGGTGAGTACCACACACCGGGCCGAATTACCTCGCCGCTCGCGTAGTCGGTCTCGTCCGGCCAGATCATGTTCGCCTTAGCCAAGCCGATCTCCTGGAGAACCTCACGCGGCTTCGGCATGTTCCTGCGCGCCGAGCCGCGCATCCTGTCCTTTATCACCTCCAACTCTTTCTTCACGGTCTTGACGATCTGCCACTTCTTAGGGACCTCGGGCTGACGAGTCTGCGCGGCCTCCATGATGACCTTCCAAGACATCGAGTGCAGGGTCCTATACTCAACACCCGTCGGAACACCCAACAGGGCCGCACGCCGCCGCATATCGGCAGCTCCCCGCCGCGCGAACGTGACCATGCAGATGTTTCGGGGGTCGACGCCGTCTTGAATCAGCCGGCGGACCCGCATCAGGAGAACGGTCGTCTTGCCCGACCCAGCACCGGAGACGACCAACGCGGGTCCCGGGCCGTGATCCACAACCGCGCGCTGTTCGTCCGTCAATCGGATGGCGTGGCCATGCGGATCAAACATAAGAAGCTCCTCGCGCTCTCGTCCTACACTCTATCATCCCGCTAGGACGACGGGCAGCAACAGGGCTGCTAGACTCCAAAGGTTAGACCACAGCCTGACCAAGGAGAGTCACATGGCAAACGGAACGATCCCCGGCACCGGACTCCGAACCAGATCACCCCTCACCAACGCGCGCGACGTGGCGCGGCAGTACGACGGCACCAGCATCTCGGACAAGACCATCTCAGACCTTCGGGCCGTCGCAGTCCTTAAGGCCGTCGGCCCCGTCCAAAACGCTAGCATCGTGCTGCCCACACCCATCCTCGGCGTCTCGCACATCCTGGCCTACACAACGACCACCGGAGTCCTCCTTCCGTTGCCCATCGAAGGGACCGGGTTCACCGTGATACCCAAGAACCCAGACGGCTTCGGTGAAGTCGTTGAGAACAACGTGGGCGACCAGTCGGCCGAGACGTGGATCATCCACTACCAGCCCGACGCACCCGACATCGACATCCCGCAGAACGTGGCATCGGTCGTCACGCCCGGCCCCTAAACACGCCAACCCTCCCCCCGGAAAGCGAGCGGCCCGCCTTGGTGATCCAGGGCGGGCCGCTCCCACGTACCAGCGAACGGTCGTGGTATTCGGTCAAGCGCAGCCGGTACTCAGGCCGCAGTTGTTGCAGCGGTAGCAGGTGCCCGTACGCTGAGTGGGATGACCGCACTGGGTGCAGAACGGCGCGTCTGTCTTGGTCGACGCCTTAGCTACGTTGGCGGCCTCCTCTACTGCCGCCACGATCTTGTCCGACATCTCTGGAGGCGCCTGCACCAGATCGGTGCGATCAAGGTACTCCAACCCCAACAAGCGGAAGATGTAGTCGACGAACGAGGTCGCGAACTTGATGTGCGGATGGTCGCTGACGGTCCCAGCCGGCTCGAATCGAGTGAAGGTGAACGCGCTCACGAACTTCTCCAGGGGAACACCGTACTGGAGCCCCATACTGATCGCGATGGCGAACACGTTCGCCCACGAGCGCAGAGACGCGCCATCCTTCGCGAGATCGATGAAGATTTCGCCCAGGGTGCCATCCAAGTACTCACCAGTACGCAGGTAGACCTTCTGCCCGCCTACCTTCGCTTCCTGCGTGAAACCTAGCCGCTTCTTCGGTAGCCGTTTACGCTTCGGCTTCGCGACCGCCGAGGGGCTAGGGCCTTGCCCGTTGCCGAACACCTGAGTGACCTTCGAGTTGTCCCGGTAGATGGCCACCGCCTTGAGGCCCTGTTGCCAGGCGGCCAGGTAGAGCTTCTCGACCTCCTCCGCCGTAGTCCTGTTCGGCACATTGACCGTCTTGGAGATGGCGCCCGAGAGGAACGGCTGAACGGCGGCCATCATCCGAATGTGCCCCATCGGGGCGATGAAACGCCGCCCATCGCCGCACGGGTTGGCACAGTCGAACACCCCTAGATGCTCGTCCCGAAGGAATGGGGCACCCTCAACCGTCTCGTGTTCCTTGAGATGCGCCAGGATCGCGTCGCGCTCGCTGTCGGGGTAACCCATACGAAGCAGCGCCATCGGAACGGACTGATTGGCGATCTTCATCGTGCCTCCACCCGCCAACGCCTTGTGCTTGACGAGCTGGAAATCTGGCTCGATGCCGGTCGTGTCGCAGTCCATCATCAACGCGATGGTGCCCGTGGGGGCAAGCAGACTGGCCTGCGCATTTCGGTAGCCGTGCTCCTCCCCCAAGGCGACCGCGCGATCCCACGCCGCGTGCGCCGCCTCAAACAGACCCCCGAAGGGATCACCCACACACCGAGGCCGAAGCCGCTTGGCGGCCTCCTGATGCTGGGCCATGACCCGCATCATCGACGCCTTGTTGAGATCGAACCCGGAGAAAGGGCCCCGCTGCGCCGCCATCTCGGCGCTGGTGGCATAAGCCACACCAGTCATCAGCGCCGTGATCCCAGCCGCGTAGTTGCGCCCGTTCTCAGAGGCGTAGGGGATGCCCGCACGCATGAGCAGCGCGCCGAGGTTGGCGTAGCCCAAGCCCAGAGGGCGAAAACGATGGCTGTTCTCTGCGATCTCTCGACTCGGGTAGCTGGCGTAGTCGACCAGGATCTCCTGAGCGATGAACAGGATGCGCGAGGCGTGTCTGAACGCCGGGATGTCGAAGCTGCCGTCCTCTCGCTCGAAGCGCACCAGATTCAGGGAGGCCAGGTTGCACGCGGTGTCGTCGATGAACATGAACTCGACACACGGATTGCTGGCACGGATGGGCGCCGTCTGTGGGCACGTGTGCCACTTGTTGACGGTGTCGTGGAATTGGAGACCAGGGTCCGCACAGCGCCAGGCCGCGCGGGCAATGCGCCGAAACGTCTCCCGCGCCTTGAGCGTCTGAGCGACCTCACCCGAGAGGCGCCAGGTCGTGTTGTACTCTCCGTCCTCCAACACGGCGTGCATGAAGTCATCGGTGACCCTCACCGAGTTGTTGGCGTTCTGACCGCTGACGGTCCTGAGCGCCTCACCGTCCATACCACCGCTGAACCCCGCCTCGATCAACGCGCGGGCCTTGTCCTCCTCTCGAACCTTCCAATCGATGAAGGTCAGCGCGTCGGGATGATCAATGTCTACCACGACCATCTTGGCCGCGCGCCTAGTGGTGCCGCCGCTCTTGATTGCGCCGGCCGCTTTATCGAGTATTTCGAGGAAGCTCATCATCCCCGAGCTGGTTCCGCCGCCAGAAAGATTCTCCCCCTTGGCTCGTAGGTTGGAGAAGTTACTCCCCGCACCGGAGCCGAACTTGAACAGGCGCATCTCCCGCTTGACTTCCTCGGCGATGTCCATCAGGTCATCCTTCACCGTCAGGATGAAGCACGCCGAGCACTGGGGCCGCGAGTAGGCGTTGGGGGTGAGTAGGAAGCGCGTCCCGTCGCGCTCCTTCTGTACCCCGTAGTTGCCGGCTGGATTACCCTTGATGCCGTAGGACTCGAACAGCCCCACGTTGAACCAAACCGGCGAGTTGAACGCTCCGCGCTGGTTGATGAGGATGCTCTCCAACTCATCCTGGAAGACGTCGGCCTGCTCCTTCTGGAAGTAGCCCTGCGCCTCACCGGATGCACGAATGGCGGACGCCACGCGACTCACCATCGCCTTGACGCTCCGCTCCGGCCCGCCGCCGTTTTCATCCGGGACCCCCGCCTTGCGGAAGTACTTGGTGGCCGTGATGTTGGTGGCGTGCTGGCTCCACTCCTTTGGAACCTCCACCCCATCCATCTCGAACACCACCTTGTCATCGGTGTCCAGGACCCTAGCCTCGCGCGTCTCGTAGACAACGCTGTCCAAGGGTTTGGCGCGACCACCACCAGCTGGCGCCTTGGTAAAAAACCGCTTGATGATGAGGTTTGACAACGCACGCTGGGCGTGCTCGGTGCCGCTACGGACCGTGCTCATGCTATCTCCGACTGTGTCGTGTCGACGCCGCAACGTCCCCGACGCGGCGTCTGTCCCTTATACACCGCGACAGATTCGGTCGCTACCAAACTCCCGACGCCCAACGAAACAAGCGAACGCACAAGCCGCTTACGAGTCCAATGAGGGGAATTCCGACGAGCACGAGTCCGGCCAGGATGATCCGACGCCAAATACCCAGCGCCATGATCACGGTATCCCGCTCCCCAGACCACTCCTCACGCTCCTGCTTTTCAAAATCCGCCCGGACCTCAACCTCAATCTGCTGACGAGCCAGAGTCTCATCTAGCGCCGGGGGCTCCGGCCCTCTAAGCCGCCTGATGTCCCCGTTGTCGGTCATGCCCCGCTGGGGAGTTGGATCAGACCCTTGTTGCCCAAGCCCGGCAGCACGTTGCCGTCGCGCTCGGCATCCTCACGACTGAGACGCGTAATCGGGTCGAACCGCGCCTCATCTATCACCGACACCACGTCGTCCAGAACTACCGTCAGGTAAGGAACACCCGCGTGCTTGAACGGAGTGCCCGAGTACTCGCGGTGCTGAACCACATCACCCACCTCGATGCCCATGGGCATGAAGTCGCCGGTCACCGGATGGATCAGGCCGGGCCCGATGGCCACGACCCGACCGTAGCGGGAGCCGAGGCGGCTCTTGGCCGTGTCCGGCATGATGATTTTGCTAAGGGCGTCGAACCTGACATCCTGCACGATCATCATATCCCGCAGGGGACGAACCGGGAAGATCTCATCAACCTCGGCCGCCTCGGCGACCTCATCCACATCGCTCACCGAGACCCCCTAAGCGGTCGCGGCGGCGGGAGGGGCCGCGGCGGGAGGAGCCTCGACGGGAGCGGGGGCCTGCTGGACGAGGTGGTGCAGCCCGGCCTGCTCCAGCGCACCACTGACGGTGCGAACATCCTTCAGGACGTGGTTCAGACCCATCGCGAACAGGAGCGTGGCAACCTGGCCCTCGAACATCGCGTGCATCTTGTTCGCTTCGTGATAGCGGGCCTCCCAATCCTGGATCGACTTCTGGGTGTCCGGGGTCATCTGCTGCGCCTTGAGCGTGGCGAGCGCCTGCTGCGCCTGCTCCAGCTTGCCGCGCTCGGCGGTCGTGGCCACCTCCTTCCGGTAGGCACCCACGAGCAGCCGGTCCCAGTCCTTGGGCACAACACCCGCGGGCGCGCCGGACACACCCCCACCCACCGCTACGGCCGGAGGGGGCGTGGCGGTGGGGACCTGGCCGAGCAGCTTATTGCCAATCTCGATCAGCTCCGCGCGACCAAGGGCGCCGTTCCCCTTACCCTTCGCGGCCAGGCGGCCGCTGAGGAGCATCGCCTTCACGTCACCGACCGTGATGCACTCGACCTTGTCCACCCCCTTCTGGGCCTTCTCGGTCAACCCAAGAACCTTGGCCGGATAGGTCTCGAACGATGCCAAGACGGCGCCAGGATCAGCTCCGCCGCTGCCGTTTCCGCCGCTGGACTTGGCGTTTGCGAGCTGTTGCTCCAGCTCCGCAATGCGAGACAGCGCGTCGCTCTGCATCGGGGCGCCCGACGAACCGGCGGCCGCGATCTCCGCAAGCTGCGCCGTGAGCAAGTGGATACGCTCATCGGCAAGCGAGATCTTCTTCTTGAGGCCATCGACATCTACGCCGTCTGCCGAGCCCGGCGGCACTGAGGCACCCGCCGCGTAGGCGGCATCGGAATCGGCGGTGTCTCCTGGGGCGACGAAACCGTCCGGGGGAGAGAAAACGTACTCCGTCACGGTCAAGACCTGACCGCGCGCGGCGGCCTGTTGAAGGGCATCGTTGAGCTGCATGAAAATCTCCTACACGTTCGCTGGTGGGTTCTGAGCGGGCGCGGCGAGTCGGGCCGCCAACGCGTCGGCAACCTGCGCGGCGCGCTGCGCCGTATCTTCCATTATCTGTTTGTGAAATGCCCGCGCGGCGGGTGTCTTGGCGCGTTCTACCCGAAACTCCTCGGGCTCGTCCACCTGAATGCACGACTGCCAATCCTTACCCGCCTTCTGTAGCCCCTCCACGAAGGCGACGGTCGGCTTGAAGTGCTCGGCCAAAATCACGGCCGAAACAATCCCCGCAAGGCGTACGGGATCCGTCACCCGGGGACTGCGCTTCGTGCGGAAGAACGACTCCCCCTCATCCAGGAGCATCTTCAAGGCGCCAGCCTGACGCATCTCCGACTCCAGGGCCGAACGCTCTTGTTCCACAAGGCCCTTCAACCCCTCCAACCGAGCGCGAAGGATGAGAAGCCGTTGCAACCGACCCTGCCTAGAGGCCGGCGTGGACGTAACGACCGGGGCGGGGGGAGCTGAGGATGGTGCGGCAACCTGCGGTGGGCTAGCCATCTGACCTCCAAGGGGGAACTTTAGCCGTGCTCGGCGCTTTAGTCAACCCCTACCTTAGCGGAGGGGTCCGACACGCCGGGGAACCGCGCAACCACCTCCATCTCGGCGTTCAACTCCACAGGGTTCCCGTCCAGCTCGATGAGGGTCATCGTCCGAATTAGGTGGTTCTTCGCCACACGCTCGTCCTTCATCCCGCGCACCACACGCATCGACTGGCGCAGCGTCCTCACCGAGCTGAGACGCTCCTCCAACATCACCAAGTAGATCGTGTGGAAGGCCGACACCCAGTCCGAAGACAGGTAGTAGAGCGTTCCGACGCGCACGACCTCAACCTTCTCAGAATCACCGTCCGGCATAAAGCCTCCGAGCCAACTCCGCCATCAAGAGCGCTTCGCACTTGTTGTCGTCCGCAACCTTGCACCGGCTGTTACGCCGCAGCTCAACCCCAGGGAACAGCTCACCAGCCTTCCTCTCCGCAAGGTTCTTGGAAACCTTTCTCCGCGCGCGGCTGCGCTCACCTTTTTTCTTCTTCGCGGCCTTCTCATCCAGCCCCTCAAGCAGCTTCTTCAACTCGCCCGGCTTCGCGCTCTCGGGCAGAATGCCCAATTGCCGCTTCCATTGCTGCGCCAGCAGAACATCAAACGGGATCCCAGCGGACCTGAGAGCCATCCTCCAAAGACCATAGCCAAACCCCGTTGTGAAATTCCCTTGATGTCCGTTGTCCCTAAACGCCATCTGGCGCTCCAAGAGAGCGAACGTCACCTTCCCCCGCCACGACAACGCCAACTCAAAGACGCCTCGCTCGTCATACGCATTCGGCCTCCCCTTAGCGTTTCTGAACGCGGGCGTTGGGTCGAACGACACCACTGAGTTGAGTCCCGGCTGAATCCTCGCGGTGTAACCACTCAGACCGGAGTCAATACCCAAAAACTCCACACCTTGAACCGGGGCCGCGAGTGTCGGGGCATCGAACCCCGAGCACGCCAAGTCCAAATGGTCCATCAGATCACTCCGGCTGCTGCCCCCAAAACGATGCCGGCGTCTGATTCCGCCAGGCCGGCCCGATCGACAGCTTGCCACAAGCGACCGACAACGGAGTGCATCGCGCGTGAGAACCGCTGCGATTCGGACGCGAGAACAGTCTCCTCCAGCGCACCCACAAAGCGATCGAGAACAGGCTGGATCTCGGCGGGGTCCACGGGCGAACGACCCAGCCTCGATTCAAGCTGCCGAGCAGCGTAGTAGAGATCGACGCGTCTCGATGATGCATCTGGTTGGGTCGACTCTTCGATGCGCTTAAGGCGCCGGTCGATCGGGATAGGCCCAAACAGCTCTGACTCGGTCAAGGGTCGCCTCTCATCAGGACGCGGAACGCCCTGGTACATCACGGGGTTGGTAGGTAAGCGAGACCCGATGAAGGGGTTTCGCACATGAGGCTGACGGCGCGCCACGGACCGAGCGACTTCACGTGCGCGGTTCTGCCGCCACGTCCCATGGTCTCGATCCTTGCGGGCTCGGAGAGCGCGGGACATATCAGCTCGCTCGCCGAGAGACCTGCGACGACGCTCGACATCCAGCGGGTTCGCTACACGCACCACCAACCGGTGCCGGCAGTTGGTCAGGCACGTGGTTGAGCCGTCACGGGGGACGGCCGGGAGCGTGTCCTTCGTGAACGGGGAGCGCTCCATCAGCCACGTACAGCCGCGACAAATGCGGCGCTCTTGGCGCGGATCCTCCACAACCGGCCTGGGGCCCATCCAATAAAACAGCAGGTTGTCCGGCAAAGCCTGGACACGACTCGCCTCGTACATGAAGCGGAGAGCCTTCACATAGGCGCCGAATCGCTCCCACATCCGCGCCTCGTTGAACCGGCTCGCGCGTCGGTCGCGAAGCACCTCCGAAAGGAAGAGGTTCCAGTACCTCAACTCCTCACGAACCGCGCCGCGAAACCAGGTCTCCTCCTCGGACAGAATCTCGGCCTGAGGATGTAGGCGCTCCAACCCAGACGCCTTGCGCCCAATGTCGCGCGTGCGCTCATAGGCCGACGCCCAGATACGCGCCGACTCAGCGCGCACCTCGCCCACCTGGATCCGACCATCCACCCACTGACTCAGCAACCTACCGACCTGCTCCTCTACCAGCTCGTAGACCTCACGGAGATCCCGGGTGGCGTTTCGGCTGGCCTGACGGATGTGCATGCGGACATTGCCGCGGGCCTGGGAGCGCATAGAGGAATCTCTGATCGCCAGGTCCCCACTCAACGCGGCGGATCCGATGGCCTTCCCCTCCTCCACGCCGCGATGCGCAAACGGGTAACCGGCCCACCCCGTTTCATCCGCATCATCCTCCTCATCCTCCTCATCCTCCTCCTCGGCGTCGCCCTCCAGGAGAGCCTTCCCCACGGACCGATCAAGTCCGGCCAGGGGATCCTCCCACTCCCCCAAAGGGACACCGGGATCTTCGGCCACATAGAGGAAGGTCATGAGCTAACCCAGGAGCAGCTTCTTGCCGCACTTGGGGCACGGGTCGCCCTGGATGACGGTGATCTTGTGTGTGGGACACTCCCACGTTCTGAGCGTGATCGCACCGGCCGTCTTGGCCAAATCGATGTGGAAGTGCCGCGTCCCTTCCGCGCCTGACAGCTTCCTGATGATCTGCTCGTCTGTCAGATCATCGTCGTAGTCCCCGGTCGGCGCCGGGAACTTGGGCTTGTCGGCGCTCATAGGATCATCCTCCCATCCGCCATCGCGGACATCAGCTTGACTCGGGTCTCCTTCGACCTCTGGCGGTGCGCCTTGAAACGTTCCGTGACCATCTTCACATCGTCATCGGAGATGCGCTTCTCGCCCGCCTTCAGCGTTTCGTTGGCGGCGGGCTCTCGGGCAGCAACCGCCGACTCCGACAAATCCATCATGTTGCCGATGGGGGCCTTCTTGTCCTTGTTCGGCCTGAGATCCTTCAACTTATCTTCGTTGAGGGTGGCCCGGGTCAGCACGGTGCGGGAGCTGACACTAGTCCCGCTAGACATCTTGGGCAGTACGCTCCCCACATGCTTGTCGGCCTCCGCCAGCAACTCAGGGGACATCCGACTGCGGTTCCCTCGGAACAACGCCCTCACGAGCCTGGGGTCTGCCCCCATCGCCCGAGCGATGTCTCGGTAGGACGCGCCGTCCTTCCGCAGCTCGCGCGCCTGGCCCTCGTCGAGCTGCACGACGTCCTTCGGGACACCCATACCCTCCGTCATGCTGATCGGGCCGCGTCGCGTGACCTTCGGCGCATCTTGGGCCGGCTTCGGCGCTGAGGAGGGCGGGAAGATGCGCGGGCGCATCGGATCGCCGGGTACGAACGCGCCCGGGAAGTACAGCTCATCGATCAACGCGCGCGAGAAGCCGCCGTATCGCTCCAGGCAGTAGGGGATCCACACGTCGAGGTCGAGGCCGGCGTTGCGCCCGAAGGCGACCGCGCGCTCCAAGCGGTCGGTCTTGAGCTGAATCAGCTCGTTGCGCTCAATGTCTCGAATCGGACTCACCGTCGTCATGTTCAACGTGAAGGCGTTCTGGTCCGCGTAGGGGTCCAAACCCTTGTAGGCCAGGTCGATCATGCAGAGCCGGACCAGCTCCGGGAGGAACGCGTCCTGGAGCGCGGCCGTGCGCGCCGAGAACGGCTCCGACTGGCGCGCGAGCGACTGGCCGGGGATGTAGCTGCCGGGGTCGCCGCGCCCGATGAACCCAAGGGGGAACCCGATACCGGCGGCCAACCGCGCCAGGAACAAGTCGACGTCCTTCAGAAGGTCGTTCGTGTTCGTGGCCGGATAGCTCTTGATCTCCGTCTCGTTGTTCATGCCGCGCGGGAGCACCACGTCCTTGGCCGGGTCGACGGGGTTGCCCTGGCTCTGGAACGCGCTCTGGTTCTGGTTCATGAACCACTCGCGGTAGAGCCGCCGTTCGTAGTCCTTGATCGTCATCCAGGCTTCGTCGTACGTCATGCCCGTCGTGTCCATGAGCACGATCAGGCGGTCTGGGCGGCGCAAGAGCCGCTGGATGACGACCTGGTCCTCCATGAGCTGAAGCTGCCGCCAGACAATACGCGACCCCCACAGATAGGAGCTGGTCGCGCCGTAGGAATCCGTCAGCTGGCGAGGTGGCAGGCGAAAGTGGAGACAGCGGTAGTGCGGGACCGAGGTGCGATCCTCCAGCGACGGCTGACCCTGCTCATCCGCCGCGGCGAAGCCAAGCAAACGGCCGATGTCGTCCTCGATCCGCGCGACCACCCAAGGCTCGTAGGGACGAAGCGCCACCACACCAAAGCCGCGCGAGGCCGCGATGTGGAAGAACACATCCCCATCGCCAGCCACAGCACGCTGTACCGGAAACGCCAACCGATCAATCTGGAGTCGATCCAAGGTGGCGGTGTTGATGTCGACGAGGTCCGCGTTCTGAGACTCCACCCAAACGACGCGCTTGCTCTCAGGGTCCCTCTGTGCCGCGTTCGCGGCAAACTCATCCAGCACCGCCGCGATCATGGGGTCCGTGCCCATCTCACGGTAGTTCTCGTACAGCTCGGTGCGAGTCTCCTCGATCGCGTAGATGCCGAGCGCCTTGTAGATGCTCTGGGTCCGCGCCTCGCGGCGGATCGGATCTACGGGGTCGGTAACCCCGGCGTAGGAGCCGTAGTTGCGGAGCTTTTGCGAGACGCGGCGGTCGGGAAGCCGGTTGAGATTCGCCAACCTGTTCAGGGTGGCGATCGGGTGCTTCATCATCTCCAGCAGACTGGGATGGATGGGCCGCAGGCGTTCAGCCACTACGTCCTCGCGACGAGCCAGATCGAGACGTTAGCAAGTGGGCTGGAAGTGGCGACGCCTTCAAACGTGATCTGGTCGACGTCCGGGCCGCCGCCCGCGATGGAGATGTGCCCACCGACCCCCAAGGTACGCTCCATCGTCACGGCGCCGGCCGGGTTGTCGTCGCGCACACGGACCTTCACCGGGAGGTCTGTCTTGATGAGCAAGTAGACCTGCCTGGCAGGATCGGTCGCCGGCACGAGGCGTCGAAAGTGCGCTGGGATGTCCACGACCTTCTCCGCGCCCACGAACGTGTCTCCCGGCACGACCTGGGTGACGTTGGTCAACGGCTGCCCGACACCAACCTCCGAGAAGCTGAACGGGAACGGCCCACACGATGGTCCAGGGGGCACGCCGCTCGCGTTCGGCTGAGCCGTGAGTTGGACGCTGGCGGTCACGTTGATGTCATGGGCCATTAGAACTTCACCTGGCTGAGGTACCTGTTGTAGCGCGCGTTGATCGACTCGCGCGGCGCCGTCGGGTAGGCCCGAGAGTTGTTGGGGTTGACGTCCTCATCGACCAAGCATCGGAACGTCGCTCCGGCAAGACCATCGCCCACGTCCTTCGAGCCTTTTGTGCCATCCGGGTTTGTAGGCCGGTGGTTGATCTTGTCTCGTTGCACATCATGCTCCAACCCACACAGCTCGTTGTAGAGAATAACACGGCGCAGCGCGAGGCTTTCCGGCGTTGTCCCGACCTGGTCGCCAGCCACGTCTCCCGCCTGAAGATCAAGCCGAGCGCGCTGAAGTACCCCAGTCGGGTAGGGCACCGTCACCCGGAACTCGTTACCCGCCTGCCGCAACGTCCGGTACGGCTGGCTGGTCTTGTCGGTCGAAACGATGTCGCTCTTGATACCCGCGTCACGAAGACGCTGCCGATGATCAAAGCTCATGTACTGATCGCTGTTGGCCTCCCGAACGTGGAACCCGATACGGCGCAGCCAATCGATGAAGACGCGGATCTTCCGGTAGTCGATGGCCTCACCGAAAGGCCCACCCACCAGCGCCACGTAGAAGTCAACCTCCACCGTCTTGACTGCTTCAGCCTCACCCACACCGGATAGGTCGTCGCCTATCTCCTCCTTCGGCCTCTCCACGATCGCGTGCCCGCTCGGGTGGACCATCACGAACCCGGTTCTGCACTTGCCTTGCGAAAGGTCGAGATGGATGTAGCGCGGGGCGCCCGGGTTCCTGACCGGCACCCGCCGGCCCATGCTGATGCGAGTCACCAGGAAGTGATCGAACGCGTCCTGGAGCCGCTGCGACATCCCCTCGTAGCACGGGATCTCCTGGGAGTTGAACGGGAACGGCAGAGACTCGTCGAACATCGACTGGACGACCGCGCGCCGCGGGAAGAATGGGGTGAAGGCACCGGTCGGCACATCACCCAGGTTTCGCATGGCGCCGTGGATGTCGTCGTTGTAGGCGGGGTAGTGAATGGCCGGCACGACCTGGATCAACGACTCCTCGTAGCCGGCGGCGCTCTCGACCTCCTGGGTCAGGTAAGTGCCATCCTCCTGACGCGTCACACGGTCTAAAACGCGCGGGTCATCGGTCTCGGTTCCGACGTAGGCACGGAAGCTGGGGTCGCCTTCCTTGAACCCACGCTTCTTGTCGGGGTGATAACCCAGCGTGTTGAAGTCCCACCGGGCGCCGCGCACCGTGTAGACGCCGTCCACCCCGCGCTTGTCTCGGATGCGCTGCTCCAGGTAGTCGGAGGTCGTGCGCGTCTGGCTGATGTAGATCGCCATCCCAGGGATGCCGCCCTCACCATCGATGAAGCGCGTCTCAAGACGGCGGCTCAACTCCCGGATCAGTTCTCGCGCCGAGTCAGCGGTCCCAGCACCCTTCTTGAACCAGTTCAGCTCATCGGCGACGACCGCGAACAGCGCCTTGCCCAAAGCGTGCAGCTCGGACGAGCCGATGATGACCTCAATCCGCTTCCCACTCCACCGGATGTACTCCTTGCCGTGGGGGTCCCGCGGGTAGATGTCGCGGAAGAACGGCGACGGGTCGATCATCACGTCGCGCAGCTCGTAGAGACCGACGTCCGCCGCGAGTGTTTTGTGGAACGTGTAGAAGCCGAGGAAGATCTTCGAGCGCGGCGCCAAGCCGTAGTAGGCCGCCGGCTCGCGCAGACACATCAGCCGGGTCAAGAAGTACCCCAGGATCAGGTCGGCGATGACCGTCTTCCCAATCCCAGACGCGCCCGTGAGAATCGTCTCGTGGACACGCTTCGACGGGTCAAGCACGTACAGGAGATGCTGACGCCACGCGGGGAACAGCTCTCGCGTGCAGTAGTGCCCCATGTAGTCCGCAGAGTCGAGGTACTCAGCCGCGGTCGGCGGCACCCGCTCATAGTCCTTCGCGTGTACCGCCAGGAGAGCGTCGGGGCTGTTCCCGGTCAGGTAGGGGACAGCGATCTGCTCCAGGAACACACGGCGGTGCTTCGGCGGCAGGCGGTTGAACAGCGCCAGGCTGCCGGCGTCGAGCGAGCGCAGCAGCATCCCCTGGACGTCTTGCCCGGCCTGAGTGCTCAGGTCGAAGGGGTCTTCCCCCTCTCCCCCCTCATAGGCACGCGAGAACGCATCGAACGGCTCAGCCATCCCGCCTAGGGTAACGCAAGCGGCCGCTCGGCAAGCTTCCACGCCGCCGGGGAGTCATCTCGCTGGCTCGTCCCGCCGTAGTAGTACTCCAGCTCCCAGCCAGCCTCCCGATAGCGCTGCTTTAGAGCCTCCTCGACCTTGGCGCGCAGGTTCTCGGGGACCTTGGGGCCCGCCGAGACCTCCACCGAGATCCTGACGCCGGGCACAAAGCGCAGCGCCAGGGCCTCATCGATCGCCGCCTCGTGCTGGTCGACCAGCGTCTTGATCTCTGCCACATTCGTTCGAGCCGCCTCCGCCGGGGTGAGTGCCATGGGCGCCTCCTTTCGCCGGCAAGAACGAGGGGGGGCGTCAGGGCTTCCAGCCTCAGCCAGACCGCCGCACCGCGTCAAAACTCGTTCATCCGCCGGTACAGCGCGTCTTCTGCACGCTCCTGCCGAACCTCCTCCTGATCGAGGCGGTTGTCCACCGCGCGATGACAGGGGATGCAGAGCCAGATCACGGCCATCCAATGCTCGCGGTCGTAACCCAGCCAATGGTGCGCCTCAAACCCGACAGGATTGCTCGCATGGGGCGTTGGGGGCCCATGACACCGCTCACACATCGTCGGCGGTGGCTTAGCGTTTCCGAGCGCAAGCTGACGCCGGAAGTGCCTCCGAGCCCGCTCCTGTTGGCGTGCCCTTCTCCGCACGTCCCGACCCTTCGCCGAATGGAGGTAGCTCTGCCGGGCCGCCTTGCCCTGCTCGGAGTCCGCGTAGACCCGCGCGCGCGCCTTGCCTTTCTCTGATCTGGCGTACCGACGGTCCTGCTCGCGCTTCTTGCGCACTTTCTCTGGGTCGGTCTTGACCGCCGACCACTCCGCCCCCCGTGCCACCTTCTTACACGTGACGCAGGGAGTAACGATCCGAGGGGTGCCAGTCCCCGATGCTGGCTGACTACGCGTGTAGTGAAGAGAAAACTCCTCGCAGCGAACACACCTACGTACAACCCGCTCTGCCATCCTAAACCTACCCCATCAACCCTAACCCCCATAGCAGTATAGCAACACACCCACGTAGTAGCTACAAAACCCCCCCTGTCATCGTGGGCGGGTTTCTACGTGGGTGTACCATGGTGTACGATGAGGGTAACCTACCAATTTCCGCCATCCGCCTCGCCTGGGCGCCAGGGCGTGGCTGCGCGAGTGCTCTACGACACGGATTCGCCGCACATAATTGCGGGCGATGAAGGTGGGGGGTGGGGCGCTCGGACAGCCGGCCGGCTAGTCCAGGGGGGCACCCCACCCCCGCGACTCTCAGGATAGCCCGCGGGGCTCCAGGGGGGACTTATCAAGGATGATGATTGACGGGGCGGCGCCCTACCGCTTCAGCGCCTCAGCGACCCTGGCCTTGGCCGCGCGCACCCCTGGGGTGTCATCGGCCGAGACCTCGGCGATCTGGGCCACGTGGGCCTCGTGTGGGCGCGCCAGGCGGGTTCCCTCGCAGGTCGGGCAGACCACGAAGTGCCAGCCGTCGTCGGTGGGGTTCGCGGCCTCGGCCTGGGTCCAGAGAGACGCCCAGGGCTCTGTCTGGAGGTCAGGGTCGTCCTCGCAGATCGGCACCCAGCCGGTCCCCTCGCACTCACCCTTGCACATCGTGGTGGGGTCCGGGGTAGGGACCCCCAGAGCGTCGTAACGGTCCGTGAAGGCCATTCCCACCCCCTCGGTGAGGGCGCGGCTCCAGCGTTCGCTCATCGCGCGCCCCGCGAGGTAGGACGCCTGCCGGGCCTCGTGGGAGATGCAGCAGTCTCCGGGGCCCACGTCCTTCATCCAGAGCTTGCACCACATCATGCCGGGCTTCTCGCCGTCCCCCCCAACGAAGTGGCAGGAGGAGCAGTTGATCAACCCCCTGATCTCGACGTAGCCCGCGCTGTCCTTGGACATCCGCATGGTGTGGATGTCCTCGGGCTTGCTGGCGGCCCTGCCCCCCGCCCAGTAGTTGCAGGTGCCGTGCGCCAGGCTGATCTCGCCGTGGACGATGATGCAGCGCGAGCGGTCGCCGTCAAACGGGACGCGCATGAAGCACCCCCCGCACTTGTGATCAGCGTCCAATCGGTCGTTGCGCACGTAGAGCGGGATCATGGCGCTAAACGCCTTGTTGGTCATCCGCTCGGTGAGAGGCAGTCGCTTTCCCATCGGATCCTCCAGGAGGTTGGTCCGGTGGGATGTTACCCCAGCGCAAGCACCGCGCCGAGCACACACCCGACAAGCACCATGGTGAAGAAGCCCATCCAGTTGAACTCGGAGCGCATGGACCTCAGGTCGTGCAGCGCCTCGGCAGCGGCCTCCTGCTCCAGAATCTCGACCATCTCCTCGCTGAGCCGAACCTGCGGCCCATGGGGGCCCAGACACGCTTCCGGGCGCATCTCGAAGGAGGTTGGACCGGTCTGCACGACCCACGCGTTGACCATGATCGCGCGGAAAACGGCCTCCTGCGCTTCCGCGAACCTGCCCGAGACCGCCGTGAGGCACTTGGTGGAGCGCTCAGCCTCCCCAGGTCCGTAGAACGGCAGCTCGACGGGGATCTCCAAGGTGCCGGGCTTGACTAGGACCCAGGGACCCTTATCCGTGATCCGGTCCCAGACCATCATGCCGGGCTCGTAGTCGTCGTCTTCTTGGGCCTGAAAGCAGATGGGGCACATCGGCAGGGGGCCAGCTGGTCCAGGGACGCGCATCAAGAAGCGGCCGCACTCACAGCGCCCAGTGTGCTCGACCATCTCTCCGTCCGCGCGCCAGCGGCGCGGCGTGTCGTCGACCTGGGTGTAGACGCCCTTGCCCACCGGGAAAGGCGCGGGCTTGGTCTCGGCCTCAGCCTCAGCCTCAGGGTCGGCGCCGTTCAAGATGCCTTGGACCGTGATCTTCAACACGACGGGCTCGTTGCGGCCCACGTCCATGTGGTAGTCGGCTGGGAGCTGGAATTCGACCGCTTCCCACTGCCCAACCCTGAGACCCACCAGGGCGTCCGACAGATCCCTGTGCGTCACTCGGAGATCCGCGGTGTACATAATTGGGTACGGGGCCGCGATGATGATGCGGAGGGGATGACGCGTTTCCAAGGGGCGCATCCCCTCTTCGCGCCGTTTCCACGCCGCCCACTCGTCGGCGAGCCAGATCTCCACCGAAGCGATCACGACACTGAAGGGCCCCACGATAGATGGGTTGGGTGGCGCCCCCAGCGCCTCGCGCACCAGCCCCTCAGGACCCGAGAGGGTCACCCCGTCGCCGATCTGAGTCTTGGCCTGCTTGTGCTTGATGCGCATCTTCATCTCCTTCCTTTCAACCTTATCCTCTTGATTCGCGATCGTCTCGTGATATAGGCTTAGGTACCGCGTCTGTGGCCCCCCGAGCCACGGCGGTATCTCTTGGCGCTTGGAGCCGCGAGCTTGACCACCCCGACGGTCTAACCGCGGCTCCCGGCCTGTACGGTGAAAGGGCTCCTTCCG
>SDBT01005890.1_pt1 | contig 20490 bp, 22 predicted proteins | sample 2277101 | NCBI WGS metagenome assembly SDBT01 (sample SAMN10404973, study PRJNA504765) | marine sediment metagenome | isolation source: marine sediment core GS10_PC15, 103 cmbsf | place: Arctic Ocean: Southern Knipovich Ridge | collected 2010 | reverse complement strand
TCCGCATCAGGGCCCATAATGAAAACAGCTCCGGCCAAGAAGTAAAAATGAAGGATATTCTCTTCGATATAGGCCACAGCGTTAGCTAATTCCCTCCACTTCCTGCCTGGCGGTGGCGGCTCAACACCGAATAACACGTCGCAAGCCTTGGCTGAGGCCAGATGGTTTGACATGGGAACGAACCCACAGATACGGCACGTAATCCTGGGCATCTCCTCCACCGGTCTGCCCATACAGAACTTTTCAAAGCCACGTAATTCTAAAATCTGAAATCTGGCATCGGAAACATTACCCTGGTCATCAAGTTGAATGGTTACTCTGGCGCCACCTTCAATTCTCGTAACCGGCTGAATTACAATCTGTTTCACCTTGTTACCTCCTCTAACTTTGTAATCGCAAGTCAAATGACTCGCAGGACTATGATTCTGCTCCCAGGTTTTGACGCTCAATTATGGTCTTTTTGGTAGCGGGCGCAGGCGACCGGCGCCAATGAACCGGTTAAAGGTAGCCATCCTGTCCTCTATCTGTCTAGGGTTAAGCCCAATGGAAGACAGGGCGCCCATCATATCGACCATAGGATTGGCACCTTCCCGTATCGGACCAAAACAACCACGGCAGGGCATATATGCCTTTACACACCGAGGGATCTTCTCTGTGCCGCCGCAACCAGACCTAGTCGCCGGTCCAAGGCATAAAATCCCTTGCTCCATTAAACAGCGCCAATTATCATAGCGCCCAACAGTGAATTCAGCACTTTGCAAAGGTCTTTTCAGAGCAATATCCGCCTTTTTCTCCCTTATCACCGGGCAGTCATCACAAACACTTCTCTCAGGCAAAGAGAAGGGCTTCCCCTCCAGAAGGCTGGTCAGCGCCTCGGCTATTAACTCCGGGACAGGTGGGCAACCGGGTAGACTTATGTCAACCTTAATAACCTCACTCACCGCATAGACACGGTCGGTTAATGCCGGCAGATCAACGCTGGGATTATCAGCCGGGTCAGTGCTGGCCGTTTCTCGATAATAAACATCACAGAGTTCGCTAAGTGAATACATATTCGCCAGCGCCGGAATGCCACCAAAACAAGCACAGGAACCCAGAGCGATTAATGTTTTGCACTTTTTTCTCATCTCTTCGGCTACTTGCCGGTTCTCTTCGGTGCGTATGCCACCGGTGATGATACCAATATCTGCTTCCGGAATCTCCATTTCACTTTTTTCGCCGGTCTGGCCAAACAGCTTGTGGTCCATCAGCACCGGCATATGGACAAACTCTAACTGCGGTAACAAATCAAGTAGCGGCTCCCCGATGTCCAGGATTGATACCTCACAGCCACCACATACTGCAAACCACTCCTCAGCTACTCGTACCATTTCAAAACCTCCTTTTTAATGTTTTTATATTGGTTGTCCTTCGACTACAACCTCTGTGACTACCCTTCGAGTGAACAAGAAGTATTCCCCACCTTCTTCAACCAGCTCGACTTCAAATCCGTCACCTTTATATTTTTGAGCGATTTCCCTCCTTTCCTTTTCATCGGCGTAGACTTTTCCATCCCACATAAATTTTTTCCCGTTGAATATTCGCGCTAGCTCCATTCGATCCTCTCCCATCAAGTTTTATAGGGGCTGGGGCCTAACTGCTTGATTTCTTCTGTCATTTCAGTTACTACCTGAGCGAATCTACTCCCTTCGGACGCAGAAACCCATTCTAACCTGAATCTTTCTTCTTCAATGCCGAAATCTTGCAGCATAAGTTTTATTGCGTCTGCCCGTGCTTCCGCTTTCAAGTTACCCTCTAGGTAATGGCAGTCCCCAGGATGGCATCCGCAAATCAATACACCATCAGCCCCTTTGGTTAAGGCATTAATCACTATATTGGGGTGAATCATGCCAGAACACATTACCCGGACTATGCGTATATTAGGTGGATACTGTATTCTGGAGACACCGGCTAAATCCGCGCCGGCGTATGAACACCAGTTACAGCAAAGGCCTACAATTACAGGTTCAAAGTTATTTCCCGACATTTTTCACCTCTTGTTTTATCCCACTTCAAGCGCCGCCTCTACCATCGCGGATATTTGTTCAGGCTTAAAGTTACGGACATAGATGCCTAGCTTGGGACAAGTAGCCATACAGACTCCACAGCCACGACATTTTGCCGGGTCTGATTCTACTGTTTTCTTGACGGCGCCCTCTTTCATATATTCAATCAAGGTAATCGCATCATATGGACAGGGGTCGATACAATAGGCGCAACCATCACAGTTTTCGTCCACCACTTCTGAAATAGCTGCTTCAAGTTGAATCTTCTGTTTAGAAAGTATCGTCGATGCTCTTGCTGCAGTAGCACTCGCTTGAGTAATACTTTCATCGATTAACTTTGGACTATGCGCCAGACCGCAAAGGAATATGCCATCGCTGGCAAAGTCCACCGGGCGTAGCTTCATATGTGCTTCTAGAAAGAAACCATCTTCGGTGAGCGGCAGTTTGAGTTTTTGGGCTAGGTCTTTATTCGTATCTCTAGGGATAGTTGCTGCAGACAGGGCTAAAAGATCGCAGTTGATATTGATTTCGGTATCTAGGAGTTGGTCGTGCACCGATACATTCAACTGGCCATTATCTCGTGAGACTTGCGGTTTTCCATTGACTTCATACCTGATAAACCGCACACCCTTTTCCCTTGCCTTACTGTAATATGCCTCATTAAATCCATATGTCCGTACATCTCGATAAAGGACAAACACATTGGTATTGGGACTTTTCTCTTTAATCTTCAAGGCATTCTTAATTGCCTGGGAGCAGCAGACCCGACTGCAGTAGAGCCGCGGCTCCTCACGTGAGCCCGTACACAGGATCATCACTACCGCTTTTACCTCAATGTTATCATTGCTTAACTTCTCTTCCAGTTCCAGTTGGGTCATAACCATTTCATCTTGACCGTAGAGATATTCAGTCGGTTTATATTCCTGTGCTCCGGTGGCTACAATCACGACCCCGTGGTTAATGAAATGAACATCCCCATTAGCACTAAATTCTGTTCTAAAGTTTCCCACCGAACCCTCAAAGTTCAGTATCTCCGACCCGGTATAAATATGAATCTGGGGATGGTTCTGGACTTCTTCAATTAATGATTGTAATATTGACTCTGGGTTTTCACCGTTCAAAAAAATCTTAATCCGCCTTAGATTTCCACCCAGTTGGCCGTCTTTTTCAAGTAAATAGGTTTCAAATCCTTGTTTGGCTAACTCAAGTGCGGCTGTCATGCCGGCGATACCGCCGCCGATGACAAGGACGTCATGATTAACACCGATAAACTGTGGATATAGTGGTTCCAGCATTCTCGACTTGGCAACAGCCATTCTTACCAGGTCCTTTGCCTTCCTTGTCGCCTCCTCAGGTTGGTGCATATGAACCCAAGAGCACTGGTCACGAATATTAGCCATTTCAAACAAATAAGGATTGAGCCCAGCTTCTCGCAAGGTATCCTGGAATAAAGGCTCATGCGTCCTTGGTGTGCAAGAGGCGACAACTACGCGATTTAGATTGTGCTCTTCTATTATCTGTTTAATTCTTTCCCCCGTATCAGTTGAGCAAGAATATAGATTGCTTTCGGTATAGACTACATTAGGTAATGTCTTGGCATAGGTAACAACTTCAGGAACATTAACAACACCAGCAATGTTTTTTCCACAATGACAGACAAAAACTCCAATTCGCGGCTCCTCGCCTTTAACATCCCTCTCAGGGGGATACATTTTTCCCTTCATCAATGTACCTCTTTCTGTGGAGAGGAGCGAGAGTGCTTTTGCGGCTGCGGCACTTCCTTGCATGACGGTTTCTGGAATGTCTTTTGGTCCGGTAAATAGCCCAGAGGCGTATACACCTTCTTGAGAAGTCTCAACTGAGCTGAATTGTTCAGTTTGACAGAAACCAAATTCATTTAGCTCAAGGTCAAATATTTCAGCTAATTCTTTAACTCCAGCGGGAGGTGTTAAGCCGCAAGAAAGCACTACAAGATTGAATTTTTCGACAACTATTTCCCCATCTTCTTTCTGGTATAGAATGTTCAGGTCTTTTGCCTCTGGCACTTCCTCTATTGAAGAAGGTTTGAACCGAACAAATTTTATCCCTACATTCTTAGCTCGCTCATAATACCTCTCGAAACCTTTACCAAAAGCACGAAGGTCAATGAAGAATATAGTTACATCGGTCTCGGGATGATGCTCTTTTATCAGTATTGCCTCCTTAGTGGCGTACATGCAGCAAACGGCAGAGCAGTAATTAGTTTCTACCTCTCGGGAGCCAACACATTGAATAAAGGCAATTTTTTCGGGGAGTTTTCCGTCTGATGGTTTGATGAGTTCCCCTCCAAATGGACCTGAAGCACTTAATATGCGCTCAAACTCAAGGCTGGTTATTACATTAGGATAACGATTATAGCCAAGCTCTCCTTTAAGATTGGCATCAAAGAGTTGAAATCCGGGTGAAAGAATGACTGCACCCACACTCAACTCAATTTTTTCTTCTTTCTGTTCATAATCGATTGCATCCGCTTCACAAAATATCTTACATATTTCGCACTCGCCACGAAGGAGATAGACACAATATTGTTCATCTATCGTCGCCCGGTTCGGGATGCCTTGAGGATAAGGAATGTAGATAGCGGGTCTAGTGACTAATCCCATATTAAATTCAGATGGAATAGGAACAGGTTCATTTTTACTGATTTGAGAAAGCTTAATTCTTCCAGTTGGACATATAAAACTACAGGCGCCACAAGTTTGGCATACCTCGCTAAGAGCTTCATAAGGTGGTACTACCTCCCGTTTTGAGCCGCGATTTACAAAACTGATAGCACCTATACCCATCCTTTCCTCACACATTCTGACACAAAGACCGCAAAGGGTGCAGTCATTGTCCTTCTTTTTAATACGTGTTTCCTTAACTCCTAACTCATCAGCTAATTCTTGTATCTCTTTTGAATCAGGACATCTAGCCAGTAACAATTCAATCATTATCTTCCGGTCCCTAATAACCCTTTCGGAATGTGTCTCCACCATCATCCCCTCTTCAGCTTTGTAGAGACAGGAGGCCTGAATCATTTTCCTGCTGTCCTGGGTTATTTCTACCAGGCAAAGCCGACATGCTCCGTAGGGGGATAATGCTTTATGGTAACAAAGGGTTGGTATCTTTATACCAATGTCTTCAGCCGCTTCAAGCAATGAAGTCCCTTCCTCTACCTGAACCTTTTGCCCATCAATAGTTAAGGTTATCACTGTTTAGCTCCCTTATCACTTGATTGTCTATTTTGTTTTCGCTCCTTACGAACTTATTGCCTTCCTTTTAATCCCAGCTCTTATTTCTCTGGTGTCAAGACGATATTCTAATTCATCCTCTTTGTGTTCGTATATGAAGTCTACTTCTGGATTACCAACAATTAGAGTTGTAAGAGTTGCCTTCATATTACCCAAGGGCTTACGGTCAATGTGACTATAACCAAAAGTGGCTTTAACCCTTGTGCCCCTACCGACTTTTGATTCTATCTCAACATCTCCCCCGCTTTCTCTTGCTGCCTGCCTGAGTAGAGGAAGACCTAAACCCACCTTCCGTGTCGTCCTGGTAGTAAAGAACGGATCAAGAACCTTTTTGACAGTTTCCTCATCTATTCCCTGACCATTATCTTTTATCTCAATGGTAAGCAAATCTTGGGATCTATCTTCGACAACTCTTATCTTAATCATTGAAGCCTTCGCTCCAATTGAATTCTCCACTATATCTAAAATATGTAGGGACAAATCCTCCACGGTATTAAATCACTTCCTTCCTTCCATTTTCACCAGATAAAGCCTTTCGTATCTCTTTAATGTTTGCCTCTTCTATCAATAAACAGATAAAACTTTTACCAATGTCCTCTAAAGTGTGGGCATCAGAAAATGTGACCAGCGGCAAATTGAAAGTTTCGCCAAATTCAAGTTGTGCCTTTTTTAGAGATAACCTTGGTGATACTTCTAGGCCGTCTAGTTCTAGTCCCTCAGGGATAAAACCCAACTGACCAATGATACTAAAACTCTCCCGGTCAATATGGGAAGCAATAGCTAGCCCACCTAAAGTGTGGATCTTGTCTACAATCTGGTGAAGTGGAAGCACTGTCGCTCCAATCAAAAGCCTTTTATTAAAACCTAACACTTCATCATACTCATTAACCACTATCTGTTGACCAAAGACTCTCTCGTCGTTTACACCGGGCAGATTTTCGTAAATAAGGTTGGCTAGTTCAAACAAACCTTTGTCCTCATCAAAGAATGCTAGGATATGGACCTCTTCTTGTGATGTGACTTCAACTCCTCCAATCACTGTCAATCCCTCTCTTGCTCCCACTCTTTTGGCACAAGCTACATTTTCGACTGAATTATGGTCACAAATTCCAATCATATCCAATCCTCTCAACTTCGCCTGTTCGACTATTCTCTTTGGCGACATTCTGGTTTCGCAACAGGGTGATAAGCAGGTGTGGATATGTAAATCTGTCTCAAAACACTTCAGCATCACCCAGTTCCGCGAATATCGAGTTTGTAAAGTCTACCGACTATTTCAAAGGCAGGTAGTTTAGTCAACATCATCGGGATATTCTCTTCCTCTGCCTTTCTCAAAGTTTCCTCTTCTGGTTCTCTCCCGTTAACAATAATAATTCCAGCTAATTCCTTTAAACTAGCCACAGCTACTATATTCTGATGGATTTGCAAGGTAATCCAAATATTATCCTTTTTAGAATTAGCTATCACGTCGCTTAAGAGATCGCTAGCATAGCCCCCGCTTACTTGCGTATTAAGGTTATGGGCGGCGCATCTAACTACCAAACTTAGTTTCTTTACTATCTCCTCAAGTTTCATCAGTTTCTTCCCTTTTTTATATAGATGGTAACTTTTAGATCTGTTCCCTTGCCCACTTGCGATGTCAAAGTCATTTTATCAGCATATCTCTTAATGTTAGGCAGTCCCATTCCAGCCCCGAAACCCAATTCCCGTACCCACTCCGGCGCAGTCGAGAAACCAGTTCGCATCGCTCGCTTAACGTCAAGGATGCCAGGTCCGGTATCACTTGCTTCAATTTTAATATATTCTGGTTGTATCCATACTGAAATTTCGCCTCCATTAGTGAAGATAACAATATTCATCTCCGCTTCATAGGCCACAATTGCCGCGCGCCGAACTATTTGAGGACGAAGACCTAATCGCGACAATGCCTTTTTAATCCTGCTCGCACATTCTCCAGCCCGATTGAAATCCTGACCCACTATATTGCATTGGAAGTGAAGACTTGTCTTATCAGTAACGATATCCTCAAAGATATGATTTACCTGATAACTCTGAATCTCTTCCTTGTGGTACTCAATCTCCAGCTTCTTAAGTAGTCCTTTGATGATGTCGCCTTTGGTAAGAATGCCTACTAACTTTCCCTGGTCACGTTCAATCACAGGGAGGCGGCCAAAATCATATCGATTAAACCTGCTGACGGCACTAATGAGTGACTCGTCTGTATAAATAGTTTCCACTTTCTTACTCATCTTTTCTTCTATAGAGGCATTCATTGTCCCGTCTGCCAGGCACTTAATCAAATCTTCAATGCTGACAATGCCAATCAATTGGTTACCTTCCACCACAGGAGTTCCCGATATACGCTTAATACGCAATATCTCTCTTAACTTGTTCATTGTGTCCTTTGGGCTAACCGTAATAACATCCGTGGTCATTGCATCTTTAACCTTTAGCTCATAGGTTAGTTCCTGAACCCTAGTAATTTCCTTGTTCCGAACCACTTGCATATCCTCTTTGATACTATCCTGCGTATTCAGAGCAACCGATAAGTCCATTCTTGTACAACTGGCTACAGCTTTCAAACATCGGTAGCTGTGTTATCAACAAAGGGATACTTTTGCTTTCAGCCAATCTAATAGTCTCCTCATCCGGCTTTTTCCCACGGACGAAGCATATTGCGGCAATATCAGCCATTTCTGCGGTACGAATAACCTGTATATTTGTCAACCCAGTTAAGAGGAGAGATTCTGCTTTGGTAAAAGCCAAAACATCACTCATTAGGTCACAGCCGCAACCCGTTTTTACTTCCATCTGTAGATTATCAGAACCTGTAAGCACCTTTGCTTTGAGGATTTCCTTCACTTCGGCAAGATTCATTAAACTATTCCCTTCTTTCCTCCTCTTCCAAGTTCACGTTAAACACCCTTTTCCTTACTCTATTTCGCCCGCACCAGAACTCTTTCCTCAAGGGGAGGGGGTGCAGGTACAGGTTCACCGGAAAGTCTTGTTACCGCCACGAAACGAGTAGGGCATACATCCAAGCAAAGTCCGCACTTGGTGCATTTGCTCTGGTCAATCACGTGGATTTGATTTTTACCACCGCTGATGGCTTCCGCAGGGCAATTTCGAAGACAGATCATACAAGCCTGGCACTTATCTGGCTGGATATAATATGAGATTAGCGTCTTGCAAACACGAGCCGGGCAGCGTTTCTCTTTAATATGAGCCATGTATTCATCTTTGAAGTATCGCAAGGTGCTTAATACCGGATTGGGGAGACTTTGTCCTAATCCGCATAAAGAGGCGTCTTTGATTGCCTCTCCTAGCTCTTCAAGAAATTCTAAGTCTCCTTCTTCTCCCTCTCCATTGCATATCCTATCGAGGACCTCAAGGAGGGCTTCTGAGCCGTCTCGGCAAGAAGTGCATTTTCCACAGGATTCATCATTGGTAAATGCGACAAAATACTTGGCAATATCAACCATACACGTGTCCTCATCCATGACAATCATGCCGCCGGAGCCCATCATGGAACCTGCCTCGGTCAATCGTTCGTAATCAATAGGAAGGTCGAGCAGGTCTGCTGGGATACACCCTCCAGAAGGACCGCCGGTCTGGACAGCCTTGAACTTCTTCCCATCGGGAATCCCTCCGCCGATGTCATAGATGATTTCCCTTAAAATCATACCCATAGGTACTTCAATTAAACCAGTATTGTTTATCTTTCCAACTAAAGAGAATACCTTTGTCCCTTTGCTCTTCTCTGTTCCAATACTGGCAAACCACTCTGCTCCCCTGTTGATTATGACGGGCACGGTAGCCCAGGTTTCCACATTGTTTATATTAACTGGTTTACCCCAGAGAGTGGTGCGTGGAGGTCTTTGCCTTGGCTCAGGAGGTTTCCCTTCAATGGAGGCAACTAGTGCGGTCGTTTCACCACAGACAAAGGCTCCCGCTCCTCTGTAAATCTTAATATCAAAGTCAAAACCGCTATCAAGTATGTTTTCCCCAAGCAATCCATATTCCCTAGCTTGACCAACGGCAATCTCCAACCTCTTCACTGCCAGTGGGTATTCATTTCTAGTATATACGTAACCTTCGTTCGCCCCTATAGCATAGGCTCCAATAATCATTCCTTCTATTACTGAATGTGGGTCAGACTCAATGGTGCTCCTGTCCATGAAGGCGCCAGGGTCACCCTCGTCAGCATTACATACAACATACTTAGGTTCATCTTTCGCCTTTCTTCTACTTTCCCATTTGCGTCCGGTGGGAAACCCGGCTCCGCCTCTCCCTCTCAACCCCGACTCTTTTATTACATCTATTATCTCTTCTGGGGTCATTGAGGTTAGAGCCTTGGCTAAAGCCCGGTAGCCATCTCTGGCAATATATTCGTCAATCTTCTCTGGATCTATTAGTCCCCTATTTCTGAGAGTAACTAATGTTTGGCGAGAGAAAAAGTCAATGTCCGACAGAACTGGGATCGGTGTTTTTTCCTTGGGCGGGAAATACATTAACTTCGGAACAGGTCGCCCTTTTAAGAAGTGTTCCTCTACTAAATATGATATATCATCTATTGTTAGATTTTGATAGAATATTCCGTCTGGTTGGACGACCATAATGGGTCCAAACGCACAAAAGCCTTTGCATCCGGTCATCACTACCTGAATCTCATCCTGCAGACCTTGTTTATTGATTTCTTCCTCCAAGACTTCCTTTATCCTGAAGGATTTGGCTGAGACACACTCTGTTCCGGCACAAAGCATCACATGAGTTCTATATCGCTCCATTCCCCTCTTTCCTTAGTCCAATACTTAACTTCAACCTACCCTTTCACTGCCTATGGCTAGGGCATACTCCCTGACTATCTTGCCACCAAGGACATGCTCAGAAAAGATGTAACGAATCTTCTCTAGAGTCAGCTCAATGTACTTAACTGGTGCCTCTCCCTTCAATTCCACCGTAGCCATAGGTTCCTTACTACACAGCCCAGCGCACCCGGAGGTTGTTAGTATAACATCCTTAATATTCCTTTGTTCAATCTCAACTAATAAGGTGTTCATTATTTCCCTTGCCCCGGCCGCTATACCGCAGGTTCCCATATGTACAGTTATCTTTGCCCTACCTGCTCCCTCACGCAAAAGTGTTGTCCTTCTCACTTCCTCGCTTATCCTATCCAGATCCTCAATCTTGATTCTTGGCATAACCTGCCCCCTTAGCTGACCTTAATTTCTGTATATTGTTCAATGATTTCTGGAACTTTTGCCAGAGTTACATTACTATATAAATCTTCGTCAATTCTCACTACCGGGGCTAAGCCACAGCAGCCAAGGCAAATAGCTGTCAGCAGAGTAAAATTCATATCCTCGGTGGTCTCACCTAATTTTATACCCAACTTTGTTTCTAAACCGTTAATAATCTTAGGTGCCCCTTTGACATGGCAGGTTGTACCTAAGCAAACAGTTATGATATGCTTTCCTACTGGCTTCAAGCTAAAGGCTCTGTAGAAAGTGGCTATTCGATATATTAAGCTTAAAGGAATGTCCAGTTTTTCAGACATATATCTTAATACATTTTCTGGTAGGTAATTGTAGGTAGCATTAATCTCCTGCAAGATAGGTATTAATGCTCCTTCTGGAACCTTAACCTTTCTCATCTCTGTATTCCTCAATTATCCCTTCTATCTTTTCTCGGTCTTCTGCCTCAAGTTTAATCTCGACCTTTTCTTTACCATTGGGGTATATTTTATAGTTTATTGGACAATTGGTAACACAGGTGCCACAGCCGGTACATTTATCTTCATTCACGAAACGAGGTTTTTTTCTCAAAGTCACGGTGAAATTACCTGGTTCACCTCTAATACTTTGCACATCGGCTAAGGTGATTAGCTCGATATCTTTATGACGCCCGACCTGTGCCAGTCGTGGTGCCAAAGTGCACATGGCACAATCGTTAGTAGGAAAAGTTTTATCCAATTGAGCCATTACCCCACCAATGGCTGGTTTGTTATCCACTAAATAGACCTTGATGCCAGATTCAGCGAGGTCGAGAGCTGCTTGCATGCCACCTACGCCACCACCCAGCACCAGTACCGCGCCTACTTTTTTATCACTGGTCATTTCTACTTTCTCTCCTCTTTAACACAGCTTCACTGTTAATTACTAATCTAACGCCTCTAAAACTAACTCCGAAACATCCTTTATTTCAATAACATCGGTCTTATCTATAGTCAATACACTATCATCGAAATTAAGGATACAGTAGGGGCATGAAGTCGCCAGTATTTCTGCCCCAACCTCAATAGCCTGCTGTAACCTTAAATCGGAAAATCTTTCACCCTTTTTAGTTTCCGCCCATATTCTCCCACCTCCGCCACCACAACAAAGGCCGTTTTCACGACAATTAGGTAGCTCGATTAGTTGTAAGCCAGGTATGCTTTTAAGGATTTCTCGAGGTTCGTCATACACACTATTATGCCGCCCAAGATAGCAAGGATCATGGTAGGCTACCTTTTTGTTAAGTTCTTTTGTCAAATGAAGTCTTCCATCTTTGATAAGCCCTGCCAGATATTGAGTGTAATGGACTACTTCAAAATCCCCTCCAAGCTCAGGATACTCATTTTTAAAGGTATGATAGCAATGTGGAGAGCTGACCACGACCCTACTTACACCATGTTCCTTAAAAGCATTAATATTGCTTTGGGCTAGACTTTGAAAGAGATCCTCATCTCCAGCTTTACGAACAGATTCCCCACAGCACCTTTCTACAGAACCCAGTATGCCAAAATCCACTCCTACCTTATTAAAGATGCCAACCAAACTTTGGGCTACCCTTTTCACTTTGGAGTCATAAGCAGGAATACATCCAGCAAAATAGAGCCACTCTGTTCCCTCAGTATATTCTTTTATGTCCAGGTCTTTGGCCCAGTTGGCTCGGTTTTCTGGCAGCTCTCCAAGTGGATTACCTGTAGCTGATATGTTTTTCAAGGTGACTCTTATTGAGTCAGGGATGCGACCTGCGCCTAATCCCACTATAATTCGATGCAAAGCCCTCATTATGTCTATTACCTCTACCCCCTGAGGGCACCGTTGAACACAGGCACGGCAAGTAGCACAAAGCCACCAGGCTTCGTCTTCAAAGTCAGCTAGACCTAACTCCGCCTGATGTATCATCTTGCGGACATCAAATTTCCTGACTAGATTCCAGGGGCAGGTGCCAGTACAAACGCCACATTGATAACACAATGTAAACATTTCGCCACCGGCTTCCCCTAAGAAGTCGGCTGTTTCCAAGTCAACGGTCAGCGGTTCAACACTCATAGTTATTCTTCTCCGTTATCCTGTAGTCTGGTCCTTACAGCCTCGGCAGGTAACACAAAGCTAGATGTCTTCATCCTCAACATCAGCTAAACCCACCTAGTATCGGATTACATGTGGACAAGCTGCAATTCAAATCTCCCTACATTTTCTGAATGCTGTGAACTTGCCCCTCAATTCTCTTCAGCCGCCTCAACGTAGGCCAGCCCACCGTCACTTCTCGAGCCATCGTGTGCTCCAAGAAGCTCTCCATTAAAGATTGATTATATTATACTTGATAAGGTATAATAATAAGGTATAATAAATGTTATTTTATTATATAGCACGGTTACTATACCATACCCCTGACGATTTGTAAAGAACAGGCTCAGTATGCTAAACTATTATTTCTGCTTTGCAAATCAAGCAATGACTCTCAGGGACGAGCTTGGGGAAACCAAGGCTAAAACTACACAGCGTTATAAAATTGTTATAATATTTTAAGGAGGCAAACTATGAAGGAAAAAGTAGAGGCAGTCTTGGCTCAGATAAGACCTTCTTTACAGACAGATGGCGGTGATGTTGAGCTGGTAGATACGAATGATGGTGTGGTTAGGCTAAAACTTAAGGGTGCCTGCGCTGGCTGCCCTATGGCAACCATGACCTTACGGAACGGGATTGAACGAATACTTAAGGAAAAGGTGCCTGAAGTTAAGGAAGTTATCGCTGTCTAAAGCAGTATTTGCTCTTCCAATACTTGTAGTCTTGCCCTATATTGGGACGGGAGGGTTAAATGAAAAATCAAGAGATACACTTTTCCTGTCACTCCTGTGGTAAAGGGTTGGAATGTTCTCCTAGAGAACCACCTTGTGAGGTGTTTAAGGATTGGCTCACTATTTCCTACTGGAAAGGTTTGGGGTCCGTTGAGCATTATACCTTTTGCTCCTTTAGTTGCCTTAAATTTTGGGTAGAAGCCCAAGTTCCTAAAATCCCTAAGGTATTTCTAGAATCCTTTAAGGAGAAGGAAACCTAAGAGAAGGTGAGCGATACAGGAAAATGAAGAGTAAAAAATGAACACCCTTATCTTAGGAATCGGGAACCTGATTCTCACTGATGATGGAGTTGGAATCAAAATTGCTCGAAAGATTAAGGAAGGAAATCCTGCATTAGAAGTGATAGAGACAAGCGAAGCCGGAATCGCACTCCTTGACCTTATCAGGGACTATGATAAGCTCATCATCATCGACTCTATACAAACTGAGAAGGGGAAACTAGGAGACCTGTATAAACTTGAGCCGCGAGATTTGAAGCCATCTAAGGATTTTTCTTCATCTCATGGGATAGATGTCGCTACTGCCTTCGAGCTTGGAAAAGGATTAGGATATAGGATGCCCAAATTTGTCAGCATATATGCTGTGGAAGTAAAGGATAATACCACCTTTGGTGAGAAGTGTACAGAGGAGGTTGAGCAAAGGATACCATTCATTGTAAAGCAAATCATGAGAGATGAAATCACAGAACTGGGCTCCCCTACATCAAATGAGAAAGTTGGAATAAATTGAGTGAGCAAGTAACTCAAGAGGTAGTTGCAGTTAAGCAAAATGTGGACCGTTGTAGCAACTGCGCTATTTGTTCCTCACTCTGTCCCTATGACGCGTTAAAGAGAGATATCGAGACTGGCAAGATCATCCTAGAGGTAGAAAAGTGCCAGGTGTGCGGACTCTGTTATTCTACCTGCCCTGCTGAAGCCATTGATACCATCTATTATGACATAGATTCCTTAACAAGGTATCTGGAGAGAGTAAGGCAAGAATACGACAGTAATACATTGGTGATTATGTGTAGGGGGAGCGCTCCTGATTTTGCTGGGATAGAAAAGCTATTTGGGGTGGCAAAATTCATTCCTTTATCTGTTCCTTGTGTTGGTCGTATTCCAGAGGAAGTATTCTTAAAAGCTATAGTTATGGGGATAAGGGAAATTCATGTCCTTGCCTGCGATGAGAATTACTGCCGATTCGAGAGAGGAAGCCCAGTCATCGGGCGCAAAATTTTGGCGCTCAATCTCCTATTAGAGCAACTTGGTTATGACAAAGAAGTTATAGCCTTAAACCGGAATAGTCTGAAGGTAAAAGTGGACACAGACTTATGTATTGCCTGTGGTAATTGTGTTTTTTATTGTCCTTATGATGCCGCTAAGCTGGAGAGTCCGGGAGCAGTCAGTTTTGATCTAGCTGCCTGTCGGGGCTGTGGCTTGTGTGTTGCTATGTGTCCAGCTATAGCCTTGGAGTTGGAAAATTGGGAGAGGGAACGTATTTCAATCCTGCTCTCCAAGCTATCATTGGAAAAGCCAAGGATTTTGGTATTCCGCTGTCAATGGGCCATTTTCCCGCCCCTGGATGAAGGGCCTAATCAAAACATCCAGTTCATAGATTTACCCTGTGCAGCCAGGGTTGACACCTTCCATATTTTAGAGGCTTTCCAGAAGGGCATAGATGGCGTTTTGATAGCTGCTTGCTCTGAAGAAGATTGCAGACAGGAGAGGGCAAGCGGCAAGGCACAGCACTCAATAGCGAGATTGATAGAAAGGCTAGCCCAGATAGGTCTTCAGGAGAGGCTCCACTTTTGCACAGTAGCTCCAAGATATCCCGAGAGATTTGATAGAGAATTAAAGCAGTTTAGTGAAAAGATAGAAGCTATTTGTTCAAAGGAGAGCACAGAGTGATAATAACGACGCAAAAGCCTTTGGATGAGATTTTAGATTTTGTCTCTCCTTATAACAATATCTTAATCGCTGGTTGTGATGGCTGCACCCAGCCACCGAGAGGCTTGAGGGAGGCAAAGACTTTGAGTCAATTACTCGAGCTTGGTGGAAAGTTAAGAAGCAAAGACTTTGTATTTAAAGTAACTACGACAGCAAAGCAGTGTGATTCTTATTTGACAGCTTCTATGCTTAAGCCTCAAATGGATGGAGTGGAGGCAGTGCTTTCCTTAGCTTGTGGAGCTGGGGTGCAAACTATGGCTGAACTTTTCCCCGAGCTGCCTGTCTTTCCAACGCAAAACACTCATTTTATAGGGGTGGAAGATAGAGAAGGGGGTATTTTAGAAGAAAGATGTGTCGGCTGTGGGGATTGCCTCCTAGTTCAAACCGGTGGTATTTGTCCTGTTACCAGGTGTAGTAAGGGATTACTTAATAGTGCTTGTGGCGGGAGCAAAGATGGCAAATGCGAACTTGATCCAGAAAAGGATTGTGCCTGGGTTCTGATATATGAACGACTAAAGAAACAAGATAAGTTAGCGCTTCTTAAGGAATTTCGCCCTCCCAGGGACTACCAATTAAGCGGTTGGAGAGTTACACCATAACAAACCATATCAAAAAGCAACTAGTTTATGATAGTCACAGGTATGAAGGTAAATGGTGCAGACCAAAGTAACAAAACTGGCAAAGATAGATGTGCGTGGCGTAGTGCAGGGAGTTGGCTTCAGGCCCTTTGTTTATCGGTTGGCTCAGGACCACAATTTGAAGGGCTGGGTGCGTAACACTTCAGGGAGTGTAGAGATTGAGGTAGAGGGAGACGAAGAAAGTTTAGAGAATTTCCTTATTGACCTTAAAGCGCAAACCCCGCCCATGGCACGCATTGAAAGAATCGCGGCTACTTTTTATCCCCCTAATGATTATACCGAATTCCAGATTCTGAAAAGTCTGAGCCAAAAGGGGAAATACCAGTTAGTGTCACCGGATATCGCTACCTGTGAGAATTGTAAGCGGGAGATTTTCTGCCCTACTGACTACCGCTTCCGCTATCCCTTTACTAACTGCACCAACTGTGGTCCCCGATTTACTATTATCGAGGATATTCCTTATGACCGCCCCAAGACTACTATGCGCAAGTTTAAAATGTGCCCCGAGTGTCAGCAAGAATATAATGACCCCTTAGACCGACGCTTTCATGCCCAGCCTAATGCTTGCCCTAAATGTGGTCCCAGCCTAGAACTAGTTGATGATAATGGTAAACCTATTGAGTGCAATGATGTCATTAAAACGGCAAGCCAACTCCTGAAAGCAGGGAAAATCTTAGCTCTCAAGGGGCTAGGCGGATTTCAACTTGCCTGTGATGCTACCGATGAGGAAGCGGTAAATCTCTTAAGGAGCAGAAAAGGGCGCCCCTCTAAACCCTTAGCAGTCATGATAGCCACTTTGAAAGCTATTGAAAAGCACTGTCTGGTCTCCTCTGAAGAGAGGAAGCTTCTTCAATCTCTCGAGTGCCCGATTGTACTTTTAAGATGGAGGCATAGTTCATCCAATATATCTCCAGCGACAGCCCCAAATCTAAAGTATCTCGGGGTTATGCTCCCCTATACTCCTTTGCATCACCTTTTATTAAGGAAGGTGGGACTTCCTCTGGTCTTGACCAGCGGTAACCTTAGTGAGGAACCCATTGCTAAAGATAACGACGAAGCTTTAATAAGGCTCAGAGGAATCGCTGATTATTTCCTGCTTCACAACAGAGATATTTCCGTTCGCTATGATGATAGCGTCTATATGGTGGAGGGCAAGCCTCAGGTGATAAGGCGAGCCCGGGGCTATTCTCCATACCCCATTTTCCTTCCTTTCAAGTCAAAGCAAATCCTCGCCTGCGGGGCGGAGCTAAAGAATACATTCTGCCTTACTAAAGACGAACATGCTTTCTTAAGCCAGCACATTGGTGATATGGAGAATGAAGAGACTCTAGGACACTTTGAAAACACTATTGAGCTTTATGAGAAATTATTTCGCATTGAACCCGAAATCGTGGCCTATGATATGCACCCAGAGTACCTTCCCACAAAGTATGCCCTTCAAGCTGGCTCAGTGCGAGGGTTAAGTCTTATTCCAGTTCAACACCATCACGCTCATATTGTAAGTTGCTTGGTGGAGAATGAGGTCGACGGACCCGTCATCGGGGTAGCCTTTGATGGCACAGGATACGGCACCGATGGCACAATTTGGGGAGGGGAGTTTCTGCTGGCTGATTGGCGCGGTTTCAAAAGGATAGGACACTTAGAATATGTACCTCTACCTGGAGGTGAGGCAGCAATTAAAAAGCCCTACCGTATGGCTTTAAGCTATCTCTATACCTTGCTGGGAGAAGACTTTTCCTTAGAAGGTCTTCCTTTTAGTAAGCTCAATCCGACTGAGCTTGAGATAATAAAACAGCAGCTAAAGCGAGGAATAAACTGTCCACTGACCTCAAGTGCTGGGCGGCTTTTTGATGCTGTTTCAGCCTTGGTAGGAGTGCGAGAGAAAATAGATTACGAAGCCCAAGCAGCCATTGAGCTGGAAATGCTGGCTCCAAACGAGACGGACAAGTTTGGGGCAGACTGCTATCCTTTCTCTATCGCCGAGCATCAGGGAATGAGGGTGGTAAAGTTAGGGGAATTGTTCTCAGCAATAGTTCAAGATGTTAAAAATCAAGTTCCTGTTCCCGTAATATCACTCAAGTTTCATAACACTATGGCCCAAATAGTTGTTGAAATGTGTAAATTGATTGCAAGGGAGAGAGGAATAACTCAGGTAGCGTTAAGCGGCGGCGTGTTTCAAAACCGTCTATTCTTTATGTTAAGTACCACTGCCCTACAGAGAGAGGGCTTCAGTGTGCTTACTCATCATCTGGTACCCTGTAACGACGGCGGTATCTCATTGGGGCAAGCGGTGATTGCTAATTTCTGTTAATATTTCAGTAGGAGACATATAACTATGTGCCTTGCTATTCCAGTACTCATTAAGTCTATAGAAGATAAAGAAGCTGAAGTTGAGATTGGGGGTATAACCTGTCGAATTAGCCTATGGCTTACTCCAGAGGCTCGGGTGGGAGACTATGCATTGGTTCACACCGGCTACGCCATAAATATTCTAGATCAAGAGGATGCCGAGGAAACCTTGAGACTTTTTGAGGAAATAGCGGAGGCTGAGGAGCAGGGTTGAAATTTATTACTGAATTTCGGCGCTCTGAATTAGCCGAGGGGTTGATCACCCAAATTCATAAAAAGTCCAGGACTCCAGTACGCTTCATGGAGTTCTGTGGCGGTCATACGGTAACCATTTTTAGATACGGTATCCGCCAAGTCTTGCCCAAGACTATTGAAATGGTATCCGGCCCAGGTTGTCCTGTCTGTGTTACCGCTAACGCTGACCTGGATAAGGCAATTGCCTTGTCCCAAATTCCAGAAGTAATCATTGCCACCTTCGGCGATATGATAAAAGTCCCTGGGAGCCATTCTAGTTTGCAAAAGGTCAAAGCTGGTGGCGCTGATGTACGTGTGGTATATTCTACTACTAATGCCCTTGAGATAGCGAAAGAGAACCCTACTAAATCCGTGATTTTCCTCGGAATTGGATTTGAGACTACTGCCCCGACTATTGCTGCTTCTATACTCCAGGCAGAGGAAAGAAGACTAAAAAATTATTATGTCCTTTCAATGCACAAACTTTGCCCTCCGGTAATTCGAGCTCTTCTTGATTCGGGTGAGGTCAAGCTTGATGGACTGATCTGCCCCGGGCACGTATCGGCTGTTATCGGCTCTCACCCCTGGGAATTCATCGCCAAAGATTACGGTATTCCCTGTGTAGTTTCCGGTTTCGAACCCTTAGATATCCTGCAATGTGTCGATATGCTGGTGGCTCAGGTTGAAAATGGTGAGTCTAAGGTTGAAATTGCTTACCGACGAGGAGTACACCCCGAAGGTAACCAACAGGCTCTAAAACTCATGAAGCAGGTATTTGAACCCTGTCCCACCGAGTGGCGAGGAATAGGAAAAGTTCCCGATAGTGGTTTGAAGCTGCGTAAAAAATATCAGCAGTTTGGTGCTGAGCTTGCCTTTGATATTAACCCTGGGCCTGCTTATGAGCCAGTGGGCTGCATCTGTGGTGATATCCTTCGGGGGGTAAAAACCCCTGCTGATTGTAAGCTCTTCGGTAAAGCCTGCACCCCGGAGAATCCGGTAGGACCTTGTATGGTCTCTTCGGAAGGCAGTTGCTCTGCCTATTATCTTTATGGAGGAGATTTTGGAGGATAGAATCCTGCTGGCCCACGGCAGTGGGGGCAAGCTATCCCACGAGTTGGTAGAGAAAAGCTTTGTAAAAGCTTTCGCTAATCCGTTTTTAGCTAAATTAGATGACTCAGCCGTTATGGACTTCAGTGGGAAACTGGCTTTTACCACCGACAGCTATGTGGTGAATCCTATCTTCTTCCCCTGTGGAGACATTGGAAAGCTCGCCATTTGTGGCACGGTGAATGATTTAGCCATGTCTGGTGCCAAACCGCTTTATCTAAGCCTTTCCTTCATCATTGAAGAGGGACTTCCCCAAAGTGAACTGAGCGAAATTGTAGATTCCATTCGGAAGACAGCCCGGGAAGCAGGAGTGGAAATTGTTACCGGAGATACCAAAGTGGTAAATCGGGGTAGTGCCGACAAGCTCTTTATCAATACTGCTGGCGTAGGTATAATAGCGAAGGGAATCAATATCTCCGGCAGCAAGGCTAAGCCGGGAGATAAGGTAATTCTAAGCGGGACGATAGGTGACCACGGCATTGCTGTGCTCAGCCAGCGTGAAGGATTGAGCTTTTCTACGCAGCTTGAGAGTGACTGTGCCCCACTGGGGAGCTTAGTGACTGAAATGTTAGCAGCCAGCCCAGATATCCATTGCTTACGAGACCCTACCAGAGGCGGGTTGGCTACTACCTTGAACGAACTGGCAAAGCAATCAAAGGTAAGTATAAGAATTGAAGAAGAAAAGATTCCAATACGAGAAGAAGTACTTGCTGCTTGTGAGATGTTAGGCTTTGACCCCCTTTATGTAGCCAATGAAGGTAAGTTGGTGGCTATAGTCCCAGCTAAAGATGC
>SDBT01005889.1_pt1 | contig 20491 bp, 20 predicted proteins | sample 2277101 | NCBI WGS metagenome assembly SDBT01 (sample SAMN10404973, study PRJNA504765) | marine sediment metagenome | isolation source: marine sediment core GS10_PC15, 103 cmbsf | place: Arctic Ocean: Southern Knipovich Ridge | collected 2010 | reverse complement strand
GTGTATATCTTTTGGGTGTAACCAAAGGGTATTATCAGCGGATTAATGCCTATAATTTTAATTTGGTATTTCAAAAAGAGCTGGGCAGATACGAAGAAACTCTGCCCAATTTTGGTTTATATGAAACTGTAATTGATTTAGTTAAAGATAAATATTATGGTCAGGTTAATTGGATGGATGTACTTTATGGCAGTACTAAAGGAGCAATCAATGCTTTAGGTGATCCTTATACCTTTTTTAGCACTCCTTTAGAAAATTTAGAATTCTTTACTGATCTTGATGGTATTTATGAGGGGATTGGTATAGAGATAGATTTTATTGATGGCAAAATGCTCATTGTCACCCCAATTGAAGGATCACCAGCAGATTTGGCTGGTCTAAAGCCGCGCGATGAAATAATTGCCATAGATGGCAGATTGGTTGAAGGGCTGGATTTATATGAAGTTACTGATTTGATTAAGGGTAAAAGTGGTACTCAGATTGTTCTGACAATTAAATTAGAAACAAATAATCAAATACAAGATTTTATTATCACTCGAGAGATTGTTAGAATCAAAAGCGTTGAAGTGGATATTAGAGATGATGTAGCTGTGTTGAGAATAACAAAGTTTGGTAGTGATACGGAGAAATTGTTTAATCGAGCAGTTGATCAAATCTTAAGAAGTGATGTAAAAGGTATAGTGTTTGATTTAAGAAATAACCCGGGCGGTTTTTTGGATGTAGGGGTGCAGGTAGCTAATGAATTTCTGGATGGTGGTCTGATTGTGGAAGAGAGATTTAAAAATGGTGACATAATTCCTTTTACTGCTGATGGTGATGGCAGGTTATCTCAAATGGATGTGATAATTTTGGTTAATGGAGGCAGTGCATCAGCAGCAGAGATTGTAGCTAGCGCTCTTAGAGATAATAATCGAGCTCTTATAATTGGTCAGCGCACTTATGGCAAAGGCAGTGTTCAGGAAGTGGAGGAGTTTAGTGATGGATCAGCATTGCGGATTACCATAGCCCATTGGTTCACGCCATTAGGTGAGCCTATTGGCGGAGAAGGCATAAAGCCTGATATATTAGTAAAAGATAATGAAGGCTTAGATGATCTTCAGCTAGACCGAGCTATCCAAGAATTAAAAAGTTTAATGGACAATCATGAAGATAATTCTTAAACAAGCAGTTACTGGATTAGGGGCATCCGGCACAGTTAAAGATGTGGCGTCTGGTTACGCTCGTAATTTTTTATTTCCTAAGGGTTTAGCCTATCCAGCTACTCCGCAGAGATTAAAGGAATTAGAACAGATACAATTAGTTAAAACTCAAGAATTAGAAGGGGAGAAAGAACAATATCAAAAGATTTTGGATAGTTTAGATAATTTACATATAGAGTTTGTTAAGAAAGCCACTAAAACAGGCAAATTGTTTGCGGCTATTTCTAAAGAAGCTATTGCTAAAGAATTAAGCCAGAAATTAAAAATTAAAATTGATCCAGAATTTTTAGAAGTTGCTCAACCCATTAAATCGGTAGGAGAACATCCAGTTAAATTAGTATTTTCTCCAGATTTAACCGGAGAATTTAAAGTAATTGTTAAAGAAGAATGAACAAAGATTTAATGAAAGATATTGTGGCGTTATGTAAGAGGCGGGGATTGATTTATCCCAGCTCTGAAATATATGGCGGTTTTGCTAATACATGGGATTACGGTCCTTACGGAGTATTGTTAAAAAATAATGTTAAACAGGCTTGGTGGGAAACAATGGTTAAATCCAGAGATGATATTGTGGGTCTAGATAGTGCAATTTTGATGAACCCTAAGGTCTGGGAAGCGTCTGGACACTTAAAAGAATTTTCCGATCCTCTGGTGGATTGTAAAAAATGTAAACAAAGGTTTAAAGCTGATGATTTAAAAGGTAGGGAGTGTCCTAAATGTGGCGGAGAATTTACTAAACCCAAATCTTTTAACTTGATGTTCAAAACTAATGTGGGGCCGGTAGAGAATAAAGATAATATAGCTTATCTAAGACCAGAAACTGCTCAGGGAATTTTTGTTAATTTTAAAAATGTATTAGACAGCACTAGGGTAAAAATACCTTTTGGCATAGCCCAGATTGGCAAAGCTTTTAGAAATGAGATTACTCCAGGTAACTTTACTTTTAGAACTTTAGAGTTTGAGCAGTTTGAATTGGAATATTTTGTAGAAAGCAAAGACGCTAATAAAATATTTAAAAAGTGGGTAGATGATAGATTTAATTGGTATATAGATTTAGGTATTAGTAAAAAGAATTTAGCCAAAGTTCCACATCCAAAATCTGAATTAGCTCATTACGCTAAAGCAGTTACAGATATAGAATATAAATTTCCTTTTGGCCAATCAGAATTAGAAGGGATTGCTAATAGGGGAGATTTTGATCTAGTTCAACATGAAAAATTAAGTGGTCAAGATTTGAAATATACTGATGATACAGGCAAAAAAATTATGCCCCATATCATCGAACCATCGGGTGGAGTAGATAGGGCTTTATTAGCTTTTCTAGTTGATGCCTATAAAGAAGAAATAGTTAAAGGAGAAACCAGAACAGTTTTATCTCTACATCCAAAACTAGCTCCAATTAAAGCGGCTATTCTGCCTTTAGTTAAAAAAGACCCCAAATTGGTTAAAATTGCCAAAGATATTTATACAGATTTAAAAAATGATTTATTTGTGGAATATGATGATGGGGGAACGATAGGAAAAAGATATAGAAGACAGGATGAAATTGGGACTCCATTTTGTATTACTATAGATTCTGATTCAATTAAAAATAATACAGTAACTATCCGTCATCGCGATTCAATGAAACAAGAAAGAATAAAAATTAGTGAGATAAAAGTATTTCTGAAAGAGAAGCTTAAATAATTATCTGAAAACTTAACAGTTCTGCTGTATAGCAGAACTGTTAAAAATATATGATGTATAATTTGGGTATAGATGAGGTAATATTAAATAAGTAGTTATATAAGTAATTAAAAGGATTATGAAAAAATTAAGACTAAGTTTGGCAGTTCTTCTTTCTTTGGCATTAGTAGCTTGGGTTTTTCAACCGGTTTTTGCTGTTCCTAACTTCCAACCCGCTAAGGTTATCAATATTCATACCGGTCAGGGAGTAGCCAACATAGTAGTTCCATTGCCAGCAATAGAGAACTCTGGGGCTATCGTTCCTCTCGGTTCTGCTTTTGATAATGGGAGAGAGGTACAAGGCTTTGCTATCATTCACTATAAAACTAACTATGCTAAACCACCTTGGGCTGGTGGCGGTAAAGGCAAAAATGACTCCGAGGATTCTTACTACGCTTTTCTAGCCAGGGGTGCAAAGTGGAAAGTTACTGAGCTATATGTTGTGGCTGATGATGTCGATGCCGCATTAGTAGCTCAAGATCTGGAAACCTGGGATAGCCAGGTTAGTTTTAATATCTTTGGTGATGAGGATATTTTTTCAGAGGTTGATGGGCCAGACACCAACTCACCTGATGGCAAGAACGAAGTTATGTTTGGTGATATCTCCGAGCCTGGTGTAATTGCTGTAGCTATAGTTTGGGGAATCTTCCAGGGCCCACCCCAAAATAGGGAATTAGTGGAATGGGATGTTGTTTTTGATAATGTGGATTATCTTTGGGGAGATGGTAATCAAGATCCAAATGTAATGGACTTTGAGAATATCGCTACCCATGAGTTTGGCCATGCTGTTGGTTTAGCTGATATTTATGAATCTAATCATTCAGAGCAGACCATGTATGGCTATGCGGATTATGGAGAGACCAAGAAAAGAACGCTGGAAGCAGGAGATATTAACGGAGTGAAGACCTTATACCAATAGTCTAATTAGGTAGATTTACTATGAAAATAAAACCCTAACAATTCGTTAGGGTTTTATTTTTTATAAAATAGGATTGATTAGTTAGAGATATTCGAGGTAGTTAGCTGTTAAAAAATAACTCTAAAACAAGCCTTGGGATTGATGAAATGAGACACTAAAAGATTTGCCAAACGCCAATTAACTTGGTTTAAAAAAGAAATTCGGTTGTAAGTCATATCAAAAAATAAACGGCTCATGAATGAGCCGTTGAAGAATGATGTATAATTTGGGTATGAATAAGATGTTATTTGTATGGGATTTTCATGGGGTGTTGGAAAAAGGTAATGATTATGCAGTACAAAAACTGTGTAATTTAACACTGCAAAGTTTTAATAAAGATAGGAAAATAAGTATTCAGGAAGTGAGAGATTGGTATGGGTTAAGTTGGTTTGATTATTTTAAATTGGCTACACCAGAGGGCAATATAGAACTATGGAAAGATATGGTTAAAAAAGTTCACTCATTACAACAGAAAGGTTGGGATATTATTAAAGAACATATTAAGGTTAGATATTTTGCTAAGGAAGTTTTGGCAGAGATTAAAAATAAAGGACATTGTAATATTCTTTTATCAAATACTCATCCCAATCATCTACAATCATTTACAGATCTAATTGGCATTATTGAGTATTTTGATGATTTAATTGGAGTTGATAAAGATAATAATTCTCAGACAGGTAAAGATTTTATTAATGTTAAAAGTAAAGCTTTGTCTGATTATTTGGTTGGTAAAAAATATTCTAAAATTATTGTCATAGGGGATAGTGATGTTGATATTCAAGCGGGCAAAGATAATAAAGCAATAACTTATTTATTTATGGATCCAAATTTTAATAAACAGCCAATAGGTATTAATTCTAATTATGTAATTTCTGATTTAAGAAAGGTTTTACAAGAGCTGAAAAGAATTAAGGTATAATTTGGGTAAGATAAAACCCGCAACTAGAAAGTTACGGGTGTGTTTGTAGGTTTCTGTGGGTGGTTATAAAAATTAGGACTTACTAGGTGGCGGCGTGGACCACAATCTCTCGACAGTAACAGGTGCTGGAGAACCACAACTAGCCCCAGATGAATTGAGCAAATCAATAGGGTTTCCGTCCTTATCAACGATATAACCGAAACACTGACTCCAAAATATATCCCGCTCGATACCCTCAGTTTGTACGGTAACTCCTGCTGTACAGTTACCGTCAGGAAATACAGTAAAAGGAATTCGGTTATGCTGGAGAGAATCATCCTTGCACGACATCGAAGGCTCGGTAGGTTCATCTTCGCATGATTGCAGACCCTTGTCTGCAATATGTCTAACATATTTAACATTTCTTTTAGGTGGCTCCAAAATCCTTGTTACAGTATGCGGGCGACCGTCTTCGTCCCAGACTCTGTCCCCAGGCATTAGCTTGGCGAACCCTTCTTCTGTAATCATATTAAGCGTCCCTCTCAATGTGCTAAGCAGTTTAAATTTATCTAAAACTTAGATATCTGCTCCATGTTATAAATTATCACAAATTAATTCCTGAGTAAAATTGAGTTAAAAAATAGGGCACAATCATGTGATGATTATGCCCCAGGAGGTCTGGACGATTTATATCGTCCAAGTATTACGTCAGTCAACCACTAATATTATAGCAACAATAAACTTTTAACTCTAGGAGCTAACTTTTTTAATTGTGGATAATCCCATGGTTGCAGTGGGTGATTAGTGGGTTATAATGGATGTGTTGTGGAGAAGGGTGGGGATAAGTGGAATAAGAAAGGGGATAAATGTTCATTGGCGAATTTTCACATTCAATTGATGACAAGGGTCGGTTAGCGATTCCAATTAAATTTAGAGCCACTTTAGCAGGGGGAGTAGTCGTAACTAAAGGGTTAGATGGTTGTTTGTTCCTTTATACACCAAAAGAATGGGATAAATGGGTAGAAAAAATGAACAAGATGCCAATTTCTCAAAGTAGTGCCAGGGCATTTTCCCGATTAATGCTAGCTGGAGCATTGGATGTAGTGCCTGACAAGCAAGGCAGGATTAATTTGCCTAAGTATCTGACTACATATGCAGGCATTAAAAACAATGTAATTGTTGCTGGACTTTTTGATCGCTTAGAAATATGGGATTCGAAAGCCTGGCAGGAATATAAGAAAAAGACCGAGAAAGATGCCGCAAGTATGGCAGAACAGTTGTTCATTTAATTATTTAGTTTGTTTAGCAGGCAGTTAGCGGGAAGGTGAACCTTAATTAGTAGAAATTATCCGCACATAACAATTTGCCAACATTTTTTCACCTCCTAAGTGATACTTTTCCCTCCACCCACAGGGACACCTCATCCCTTAAAGGGAAACAAAAAATAAAATTGGTTCACTTCCCGCTAACTGCTAGTTAAAATTATTAATTAATATCTTGAAAGTAATTCCATCTCACATTCCAGTTTTAAAAGGAGAGGTGGTTAAGCTCCTTAAGCTTAAGCCCGGTTCGGTAGTTATAGATGCTACTCTTGGCCTTGGCGGCCATAGTCTAGCTATAGCTAAAAAAATTGGATATAAAGGAATAATTATTGGAATTGATAAAGATGCTAAGTCGCTCACGATTATACGTAAAAACTTATCTAGAAGACAGTCAAACAGTCAATTTATTATTGTCTGCAGCAGTTACATTCATCTTGATACAATTGCTAAGGATCACGGATACGACTGCGTTGACGCAATATTATTTGACCTGGGTTTATCGTCTCTTCAGTTAGAGGGTGACCGAGGTTTTTCTTTTAAAGAAAATGCACCTTTAGATATGCGCTTTGATCAGACTTGCGGACCGACTGCTGCTGATATAGTGAATGGCTATTCACAAGTGCAGTTAGCTGATTTAATTTGGCAGTTTGGTCAGGAAAGGGCAGCTAGGCGAATTGCTAAAGCTATATATCAGCATAGAAAGCATAAAAAGATAGAGACAACTGATGAATTGGTTCAGATTATAACTCAAGCCAAAAGTGGTCGGCGTGGCAAGATTCATCCAGCTACCTTAACTTTTCAAGCATTACGGATAGCGGTAAATCAAGAACTGGCGACACTTGAAACAGTTTTGCCTAAAGCAGTTGACCTGTTGTGTCCAAATGGTAGATTAGCTGTAATCAGCTATCATTCACTGGAAGATAGAATAGTTAAACATTTTTTTCGCAATCTCAAGCAGGCAGAAAAAGTAGAATTAATAACTAAAAAGCCAGTTAGGCCGCAGGATGAGGAAATTCACAATAATCCTCGAGCCCGAAGCGCTAAATTAAGAGTAATAGAAAAAATTTAAAATTTTTATGACTAAATGGACGCCTAATAAAATTAGAGCTAAAATCCCAACCATGATTCGCATGAATAGTTTTAGAAAACTGCGATTCGGAGCTTTTTCAGTAAGCTCAATTACTATCATAATGTTTGTAGTTCTAGGTTTATTTTATATAGTTTCAGTTAATATAGTATCTACTAAGGGCGGGCAATTGCACACTCTTCAGCTAGAAAAACAGAAAATTGTGGCAGGAAACGAAAGATTATCCTTAGAAGCGGCTAGGTTGGCTTCATTAGCAGTAATCGAGGGCGGAGCGCAGGAAAAAATTGAGATAGGTGACGATGGTCAGCCAACTGGTCGGATATTTACTGGCGAGGAGCCGGAAGAGTTTACGTATATTCCCAAAATGGTACCCATAAATGATATGACTTATCTTAGTTGGTCCAGCCCATTGGCACACAAGTAGATTAATATTATAGATGTTTTGAGTGGGCATACAATCTGCCTGCTTTTTATTGTAAGCTTTTGTATAATGTTACTATGTCTTACAGCACTGCAAATGAATTAACTCAACAATATCGCTTGGGCTTGGTAAGTTTCTTGTTTGTCTTAGTGTTGATGTTAATAACCGCAAAAGTTGTCCAGCGGCAGATAATCGAATACGCTACCTTTTCTTCTTTAGCTCGCCAGCAGCATCTTGTTAATGAGAATGTGCCTGCTAAACGAGGAGAAATTTTGGTTTATGATTCTCAGTTGAAAGATTATTATCCATTATCTACTAATGTTTCTCTATATAATTTAAATATCGTGCCCAGCCAAGTAAGGCGTCCAGAGTTAGTAGCAGCTAAACTTATGCCTTATCTATCTGGCACAGGAATTGAAGAAAGTGATTTGTTAGAGATGATTAAATCTAACAAAATATATATACCTCCATTAAGACGCAGAATTGAGGAAACTGAAGCTAAAGAAATTGGAGAATTGAATTTAGATGGTGTATATCTACGCACTGAGGAATATAGATATTCGCCAGAAGATAGCTTAGCTTCCAATGTGTTAGGTTTTGTTAATCGGGATGGAAAAGGGCAGTATGGCGTAGAAGGTTATTTTAATAAAGAGTTGAGTGGTCTCCAGGGCTTGGCTTTGGTAGAAAAGAGTCCTTCTGGATCTCAAATTACTATTGGCGACAGAAAAGTGATTAATCCCGAAAATGGAGTAAGTGTTGTACTAAGTATTGATAGAGCAATTCAATATTATGTTGAGAAAAAACTTAAAGAAGCAGTCGATCGTTATGGAGCTACGGCTGGCAATGTAATTATTATGGAGCCGGCTACTGGTCGAATTGTGGCCATGGCTAATTATCCAGATTTTAATCCTAATTTTTATAACACATCTCTTCTAGAAAATTTTACTAATACCAATATATCAGGAGTTTATGAGCCAGGCTCAGTTTTTAAGGTTATTACCATGGCGGCTGGTATTGATGCTGGTTTAGTATCTCCCAGTACTACGTATACGGATATTGGTGAGGTACAGGTGGACGACAGAATAATTAGAAACGCTGATTTAAAAGCCTATGGCACTCAGACTATGGCTCAAGTATTAGAAAAATCTCTTAATACTGGAGCAGTTTTTGTGGTGCAAAAAATAGGTCGATCCTTATTTTATAAATATCTAAAGGATTTTGGTTTTGATTCTTCTACGGGTATAGAACTGGATGGTGAAGTCCCAGCTCACATTAGACCTTTTAGAAGTTGGGCTGAAATTGATTTAGCAACTATGTCTTTTGGACAAGGTATTGCAATAACACCAATGCAATTAGTTACTGCGGTGGGTGCGATAGCTAATCAGGGAAAGCTAATGCAGCCCCATATTGTTGATAAAATTCTTTATCCTAGTGGAGCAGTTTCTGTTGACCCTCAGATAGTACGGGTAATCCTTAAGCCTCAGACTGCTCAATTAGTTTCGGCAATGATGGTAAATGTAGTTGATAAGGGCCATGGCCAATTGGCAGGGGTAAGTGGTTATCGGATTGCGGGCAAGACTGGCACAGCGCAGATTCCTAAGGGCGGTGGATATGAACAGGATGCTACAATTGGTACTTTTATTGGTTTTGGTCCAGTTGATAATCCGAGGTTTGTGATGCTGACTAGAATTGATAGACCTGAAGGTATAAGATTTGCCGAAAGCTCGGCAGCTCCTTTATTTGGAGATATTGCCAAATTTCTGTTAGATTATTGGCAGGTGCCGCCTGAATAATAAAGATAATAATATGCTACGAAAATTTTTAAAAAACTGGCTACGCATTTTAGCGTCTAAAATACTTATAAAATATCGCCCGCGGATTGTGGCGATTACCGGTAGTACCGGTAAAACTACCACTAAAGATGCTGTATTTGAAGTATTAAAAAAAGTTGATGAGCAGAGCCGAGGATTAGTTGCTAAAACCCAGGGCAATCTTAATACCGAATTTGGAGTGACAGCTAGTATTATTGATCCTTCATTTACTGGTACAAATCTAGAAGGCAAAACCCGTCTAAGCATAAAAGATACAGTTAATCTTACTATTAAAGCTAGCCGATTATTGTTAGGCAACTTGTTTTATCCTCAGATATTGGTTTTAGAATTGGCTGCTGACCGACCAGGGGATATCCAATATTTTATGGAATTTATTACTCCAGAAATAGGAATTTTAACAAATATTGGGGATGTACATCTAGAATTTTTTCCTACCAAAGCAGATTTAGTAAATGAAAAGAAAAGTCTAATTGCTAATATATCTATTGATGGTTTAGCTATACTTAATGCGGATGATGAATTTAGTAATTTGGTTTCTAAAAGTACTACCGCTAAAAAAGTATTTATTGGTATTGAACGCAAGGCTGATTATACTGCTCATGACATTGGTTTGAGTCACAGTGGCATTCATTTTACTGTATCCCATGATAATAAATCAATTAAAGCTATGATGCCGGTTTATGGTCAACAGTTTGTATATGCTGCTCTAACAGCATTTGCTGTGGCTGATTATTTTGGCATATCGATAGATGAAATATCCAAAAAGCTGAATAATTTTAAGTCGGCACCGGGGCGTTTTGAGAGGATTAATCTTAATCAATTAATTTTAATTGATGATACTTATAATGCTAATCCAACATCAATGTTGGCTGCTCTAAAGAGCTTAGCTCGATTGGATGCCCAACGTCGAAAAGTTGCTATTTTAGGTGATATGAGAGAATTAGGCAGTGCATATCAAGAAAGTCATCAGCGAGTTGGTCAGGCAGCGGCTAATAGTGTTGATTTACTTATGATAATAGGAGAGGGGGGAGAATTAATTAAACAATCTGCTATTGAAGCTGGTTTTCCTGCCGAACAGGCTATAAGTTTAGATATATCATCAGCTAGGGATGTAATTTCTACTCATTTGCGGGATAATGATACCGTTTTAGTTAAAGGGTCTAGAGCTGTCGGTATGGATAAAATAGTCGATTTAATTAAACAAAAATTTAGTCATGAATGATATTGCCAAAATTATTGCCGAACATGGAGATCTGTTGAGGATTTTGATGATTTCTACTATTGCTTTTGTTTCAGCTATGCTGTTAACTCCGTTTTGGACATATGTTTTGTATAAGTACAAATTTTGGAAAAAACCAAGAGAACAGGCTTTATATGGCGGCGAAGCAACAGTTTTCAAACAGCTTCACGGCCAAAAACATAAGCGCAATATCCCAACTTTGGCGGGTCCTTTAGTGTGGGGAGTAGTGGCTGCAGTTACTTTAATTTTTAATTTAACTCGTTCTCAGACCTATTTACCACTTTTTTCGATTATAACAGTTGGTATTTTAGGGGCAGTTGATGATTGGTTTAACATTCGTGGTATAGGAGGCATTAAAGGTATTCGAGCTCGGCATAAAACAATTTGGCTGTTTGTTATAGCAGCTTTAGGAGCTTGGTGGTTTTACAGTAAATTGGGCATGGATAGTTTGCATATTCCAGCTTGGGGAGACTTACTGATTGGCTGGTGGTACATTCCACTATTTATTTTTATTATTTTAGCTGTAACTAATGCAGTTAATATAACAGATGGCTTAGATGGTTTATCTGGCGGTCTTTTAGCTATTGCATTTACCGCCTATGGTCTGTTGGCTTTTTTGAATGGTCAAATTAGCTTAGCAATTTTTTGTGCCACGGTAACAGGAGCTCTAATTGCTTATCTGTGGTTTAATATCTATCCAGCCAGGTTCTTTGGCGGTGATACCTATGCTTTATCCTTAGGGGCGACTTTGGCAGTGGTAGCAATGTTAATTAGGAGTAATGTAGGTATAGCTGTTTTGCCTTTCATTGCATTTGTGCCAATGGTTGAAACTCTATCCGTAATTATGCAGCTGCTTTGGCGAAAATTATTTAAAAAGAAACTCTTCTTGATTGCACCATTACATCACCATTTTGAAGCACTAGGCTGGCCGGAAACTAAAGTAACTATGCGATTTTGGATTGTAGGTGCATTGATGGCAGTATTAGGTGTAATTATTGGGATTGTCGGAGCTGGTCCAGTCTAAAATGAAAAATGACAAATTAAATGAAGCAGGAATTATGGATACTGTAGATATTAAAACTGCTGTTTTAGGTTTAGGTAGGGAAGGGTTAGATCTTCTGAAGTTTTTAAGTAAAAGCCGAATTAAACCTGTTGGATTAGATAATAAAACAGCTCGTCAGTTGGGTAAAGATTATATGATTATAAAAAAGCTAGCATCTAATTTATGTCTGGGTGATAAATATCTAGATTGTCTTACTGATTTTGATATTGTTTTTAGAAGTCCTGGTGTACCGCTTGATTTGCTACAAATCAAGCGAGCCAAGAAGTGTGGAGTAGTCTTTAGTTCACTAATACAGTTATTTTTTGATTTGTGCCCAGCTCGCATCATTGGCATTACTGGCACTAAAGGTAAGAGCACCACTGCTTCTTTGATTTATCATATACTTAAGGGCCAAATATCGGGCAAAGTTTATTTAGGGGGGAATATCGGACGACCTCCATTATCTTTTTTACCAAAACTTACTAAAAAAGATTTAGTAGTATTGGAACTATCCAGCTTTCAATTAGAGGATTTAACCAAAAGCCCACAATTGGCAGTGATATTAGATATTACGCCAGAACATTTGGATCGTCATAAAACATTTACAAAGTATTTGATGGCAAAATCCAATTTGTTTTTACATCAAAAAAAAGGTGACTATCTGATTACTAGTACTGATCATCCTATTACCCGATCCCTTGTCAAAAAGATGCGAGGTAAAATAGTAAAGTATTCGGTTAAAAAAGTTTTATCTCGGGGGGTTTATAATTCAAATGATCAGATTATTATTAGAGATATTGAGACTGGCAAACGTAGTGTGGTGATGGATCAATCACAAATACTGCTTTTAGGCAGGCATAATTTAGAAAATGTAATAGCGGCTGTCACAGTAGCTCATCTAATAGGCTTATCGGCAGCTGATATTAAAAGTCGCATTAGAAGCTTTAAGCCATTAGAACATAGGATGGAATTAGTAGGCAGTTTAGATAAAATTAAGTTTATTAATGATTCTATGGCTACTACGCCGGTAGCCACTGTGGCGGCAGTTAAATCTTTAACATGTCCTTTATCTTTAATTTTGGGCGGTGTTAGCAAGGGAGAAAATTTAGATGATTTGTCTGCTTTATTAAGTTTTAAGCAAGTAAAAGGATTGGTTTTAATTGGTCAAACAGCCAGCCGTTTAGCTGGTTGGTTGCAGAAAAAACGAGCTCGTATTCCGGCTGTTAAAGCTCAGAGTCTGCCTCTGGCAGTCAAAAAAGCCAGCCGGTTTTTGCCAGCTGGCGGCGCTGTGGTTTTAACTCCAGCTTTTGCCAGTTTTGATATGTTTCACAGTGCGTATGATAGAGGTAATCAATTTAAAGATATAGTTAAAAAGCTAATAAAAAAGGGGCGAATTTAATGAGAAAATATCATGCTCCAGATCCTTGGCTGATACTTATTACCTTATTTTTAGTAAGCTTCGGTTTGATTATGGTATCATCGGCGTCTGTAGTGGAATCTTATCAGATAACTGGCAGTAATACATATTATTTTGTTCGTCAGGTAGTTTTTGCGGTAATTGGTCTGGTGTTGTGGTTTTTCTTACAGCGATGGGATTACCATCGTTTTAGACCATTGGCTACTATGGTCTTGTTTATCTCTATAGCTCTGTTGATAGCGGTGTTTATTCCAGGAGTGGGTTTCGAAGCTGGTGGGTCCAAGCGCTGGATTGGGGCTGGTGAATTAACCTTGCAAGTAACAGAAGTTTTAAAATTAGGCTTAATAATTTATTTGGCTTATTGGTTCGAGAAAAAAGGACCTAAAATTGGCAATTGGTATGCTACTTTCCTGCCTTTTATTCTATTATTGTTAATTATTTTGGGTTTAATTATTGCTGAACCAGATATGGGTACGGTTGTAGTAATTGCTGGTATTGCTGGAGTAATGTATTTTGTAGCCGGTGCCGATCTAAAACACATTAGCTTGTTGGTAGGAGGGGGATTATTGGCAATCTGGGGTTTAATCAAGATAGCTCCATATCGAACTGTTCGGTGGTTAACTTTTTTGAATCCGGCTAGTGATCCATTGGGGGCTGGTTACCATATTAACCAAGCCTTGATTGCTCTAGGTTCGGGTGGATTATTAGGTCTAGGTTTTGGTCGCAGCCGCCAAAAATTTAACTTCTTGCCGGAGGCATCCTCGGATTCAATATTTGCAGTTATTGGAGAAGAATTGGGTCTTTTGGGATTGTTATTTTTTGTAATCATTCCTTTGTCAATTTTAGTCTGGAGGGGTTTAAAAATTTCCCAAAAAGCTCCTGATGTATTCGGTCGATTATTGGCTCTAGGAATTACCACTTGGATTGGCTGGCAAGCAATTATTAATATAGGGGCTATTACTGGGCTATTGCCGTTGACTGGTGTGCCCTTGCCGTTTATTAGCCAAGGGGGAACTTCTCTGGTTTTTGCTATGATAGGATCAGGTATATTATTAAATATCTCTAGACAAACTACTGGTAACAAATATGATGAAGATCCTTTTAGTTGGTGGTGGAACATCTGGTCACGTATTACCGACTTTATTAGTCGGGCGGACAATACTAGACGTAGACCCCACAAGTAAATTACTTTATATTGGTTCGATTCAGCCAGCCGATGGTCGGTTAGTGCGAGGAGCCGGACTTAGATTTTTGGGTGTGCCGGCTGGTAAATGGCGGCGGTATTTTGATTTGCGCAATCTGGTAGATATTTTTATTACTCTGGCTGGTTTTATTGTATCTTTGTTTGTGGTTTTAATTTTCTGGCCAAACCGAGTTTTTATTAAAGGAGGATATGTAGGCATCCCAGTGGGATTAGCGGCTGGAATTTTACGTCGGCCAATTATCTTGCACGAATCAGATTCTGTAATGGGAGTGGCTAATCGAATTTTGGCTCGTCTAGCCAGTCGGATTTGCGTTTCATTTCCTTTAGATTCTTATCAACTACCAGACTCAATTAAAAAGAAAATGGTTTATACAGGTGTGCCGGTTAATAGTGTGTTTTATTCTAAAGAACCAGGTAGTTTAGATATATCTTTTACAGAAGATAAACCCATAGTGTTAATTATAGGGGGATCTCAAGGTGCTAGGATTATTAATCAAACAGTTAAAAAAGCCCTGCCTCAGATTTTGGAAAAGTATCAAGTTGTACATTTAGCTGGAGGTCTGGATTATCCCGCTTTAAAACATGATCTTAATCAGTTAAATAACTCAGATTATCATCTTTTTGATTTTTTGCCGAATACCCAAATAGCTTCATTGATGAAAAAATCTTCAGTTATTATATCCCGAGCTGGAGCTACAGCTATTGCAGAAATTGCTGCTGTGGGCAAACCAGCCATTTTAATACCGCTTAAAGGGTCCGCTAACAATCATCAGCATTGCAATGCTCAATACTTAAATCAGAAAGAGGCAGCTATTATTATAGAGCAGGATAATTTAACTCCTCAGTTGCTGACAGATGGTATTGATAAGATTGTTCAATCCGATTTAGGTAAACGTTTATCGTTTAATATATCTGGTTTAATGCAAAAGGGCGCCGCTGAAAAAATTACTAAAATTTTACTCGACAGAATCTAAGTCCAGAATTATTGATTACATGGGATATTTGTGTTAGAGTGCAAATAATATCCACATTGACAATTCAGACTTTTTTAATTTTGGTCAAGTTTTTCTCTTATCCATTCTATCTAAAAAGGAGGTGAAATGGATGCTTCGAGATAACAAGATTCAAAGGTTCTGTTTGGTGATTAGCTGGCTAGTCAGGGTAGATCAATACATCGAAAAGATTTCTGAATTACTCATCAATACATTTAAAGTGATGGGTAAGAATGAAATGGATAATCTATCCAAACTACTTCAGCACTATGGCTTAGAGATTGGGATGATTTACCTTTCTAGGCCCAAAGTTACCATTACCTCGCCTGACATAATAGAGCTCAAAGAATTATCTATCGTGGAGTTTCTGGATAAGCTAAAGAAGTTGAAGGCTTATTTGGAACTCGAGTTACTAACTAAAGAAAGCCGAATAGATAATTTTTATAACCTCTATGTATTGTTAGCTGGGATGCTTATTTTAGTTAATCAGTATGGAGCAAGGCTAATTGAGTGGTATAGTGCCTTGGGTTCTGTTGATAGAGTTGTGTTAAATGGAGAGCTGAGAAGGAATCATGGTAAAACTAATTATTTGCTTAATCAGTTTAATCTGGAACATGATTTATCATGGGACCAGATCGAGTATTTGTCAGGCGGACTTTATGTTTCGCCAGGTCTAGAAGGATTTGTTAAAACTTCTATTGGCAAAACTCATAGTAGTTTAACCAAGGCGTTATCAAAACTTAGGATAGAATTTTCTATCCGACAGCGTGAGTGGGAAATACCAGATTCATCACAGCATCATCTTCCTAAGAGGAATCGAAGGGGCTAATCTATGTATAAACTTGACCGAAAACTATAGCCGGGATTTTTCATAATACTATCATTTTATATCCCGGCTAATCTTTTTTAGGAGTATAATATAAATGTTATAAATTTATGAAGGGGGATATATGGAACTTTCAATATATGCATTAGCCACCTTTTTAATGGGAGGCTTAATGTTCTTGTTTGCTTTACCTATGCTATTTGCTTCAGATTGGTTCAGAAAGGAGTTGATGGCTACAGCAAAAGAGAGACCAGGTCTACATGGTTTGCAATTATATAGCACATTAGTGGTATTTTATGGTTTGTGGCTGTTATCTATAGAGTATCGATTAGGTAGCGGGATGGGATGGTATATTATAATTCCTATTGTTGGTTACCTCTCAATACTTAAAGGTATTACTTTTTTGTGGGCTCCTAAATATACTGAAAAACTAATAAAGGGGATTTATGCAAGCAATGCCGTTATGATGTTTGCTGGTCTATTAGCCTTGGCTTTTGGAATTATCTTGTGGTGGTTAACTTTGTCAGTTTTTTAACCAAAACAGACTTATTACTTACAAAAATAAATGGCTCCCTGGCTGGACAGGTAACTGTGGAGCCGTTTAAAAATGCAGCTCCTAAAGCATAAAACTCTTGGCAGAGCTATAATTTTTTATTAGAATGTTGTTATTCAAGAGTATGTACCTCGAAAATCTATAATCAGCGGAGGTGGACGACAATGTCCGTTAACCTTAGCGAAAGTAGTAAATTCTCAGTGATTGGTAAGATGTGGGAATTAATCCTGTGTCTTCTTAAGGTCTTGTCAGAAGTTCAGTTGATGAATGGCATCCAACAGGTCATCAATGACCCATTTCGGTGCCATATAGTGGCTGATGCTCTGATAGGTAAGATGGCGGCGGTTGAGGAAATGACCCAGAGCGAATGGATCGAACGTGAAACCAACACTCTCAGTCAACTTGGTCTGATTGGTCATGAGGTAGCCATCCAGCAGATGGCTACACAAGCTAGTAGTCAGTATGGCTACTTTATTCCTGCTGAACTTACTCGCTCTCAACTTCTTGAGTTGGCTAGCAAGATGGGGATTAAACTCCACTCGTCACCAAACTGTGTTGGGGATGAAATTTCAACTCAAGTAGGAGTCTTGGAATGTAATCTTTCCGAGATTATGACTCCAACAGACCCTGATCATAGCCCGTTTAATCTCAACTGCAAAGAACAAGAAGCCTGGGCAGAGAGACAAGGCGGTAAAGGTTTAACCTCCGTTGAGGAAACTATATATCTTCTTATTAGAGCTTTTCTGCAGTTTGGTCAAATCCCTTTTATGGGTGGCTGGATAAGATGCAGAAACCACCGCGGTTCCGAGCGCTCGCTTTTTGTGAGCTTCAACATTGTTAGGGGTTTGGATGTCTACTGGGATGCCTTGGATTACTGTCATTGGCGCTGTGGTGCTATCCCTTGGAAATTTTCTTAGTCTTGATTTTTGGATTTTAGATTTATTGGGTATTAGTTATTACAACTAATGCCCATTTTTTATATTTATAATTGGGATTATTTTGATCTTACTTTTTCTTAGCTCCGTGAGCTATGGCTTCGTAAGCGTGGACAGCGTTAAGGGCTTTTTGTCTAGTGCCACCTTTGATAGTGCTGATAGTCCCATCTTTTTTAACGGGATGCCAAAATCCCTCAATTTTCTTGAGTAGAATCTTTCCTAATTTATTTTTTTTGTAAGGCATATTCTATATTTTAGTTATTTTAGGCAGCTAATCTATTGGGGTTATCATCGGTCCAGTGATAATTTTTAGAGGTTAAATTAGCTCTTTGACCTGGTTTAAGATTAAGTAAATTTTCAATTTTTTTTCTGACACTAAAGCCTGGTCGGATCCGGGCAATGTTTTTATAATCTTTTTTAGCACTTTCTATAATTTCCAGTAAAGCCTCAGATTCATATATATCAGTTTCTCTGCCGATTATTTTACTATGGGCAAGCACTTTTAATTTTTTTATGGTGGCTTGTAATTCTTCTATGGTTTGAACTGAATTTATTTTTTCAGTTTGCCAGGCTTCTTGATTTTCAACTAGAAAATCTAATTTTTCTCTGAGCTGTTGTCTTTCTTGTCTCCATTGTATTAAGTTTTCCCGGCCTGTTTGATTTAGTTGAGATTCTGCTTGGCGCTCAATTGATATTTTATCTCGTGATTGATAATCTACAGAAGGCAGACTATCAAAATTGTATTCGGCTTTATTGATTCCTAAAAGTTCTAATTCACGTTCGTGTCCATAGATTGTTGTTAATTTTTTATGAGTATCAATTAGTCTGAGTTGTTCAAGCTGCTTAGACTTTTCGAATTGTTCTGAATCGGACTCAATTTTTTGGGGTTGTTCTAATTTACCTGAGCTTTCTAACTCGGTATTGTTTGGTTGATTTAATTCAAATCTTTCAGGCATATCCAAATTTATTATAGGGGACAGGCTATTATTTCATTATACCATATTATAAATAAAAAGTCAACTCTATAAACTATATCGAGCTGTACTGTGACAATTAGTTAGTTGGCAGTTTCAACTATCTGCTAAAGAATAAATTTTTGTTTAAATCTGGGGATATAGGTTTTAAATTTAAGTTGTTTATTAATTTTTTGAGATAAAGCAGCTCTGGCGGGATTTTCTCCATGAGTTATGAATACAACAGGTTGTTTGGAGAAATTAGATAGCCAAAATAATAATCCTTTTTGATCAGCATGAGCAGAAAATGATTCTATATTAATAATCTTAGCGTTAACTTGACGCATGTGATTTAAAACTTTCACTCTTTTATTGCCAGCCACTAATTTATTGCCTAAAGTGCCTGGAACCTGAAAGCCAATAAATAAAATTTGATTTTTAGGATTATCTATAGTGTGCAATATATGGTGTCTAACTCGTCCAGCATCAGCCATGCCAGAACCAGCGACAATAATAGCCGCGCCAGTTAAATGGTTAAGTTGTTTAGACTCTTCTTTTTTAATAGTTTCTTTAAATCCCTTGAAGCTAAATAAATCGGGATCAATTTGTAGTTGTTTTTGAAATTCATCATCAAATTGGTTTGTATGTTTTTTAAAAATCTCAGTTATCTGGCTAGCTAAGGGGCTATCTAAGATGACTGGCATTTCATCTAATAAACCGTTGTTTTTGAGCTCATTGAATGTGTATAGCAAATCTTGAGCTCGTTCTAAAGAGAAGCTAGGGATAATAATTTTAGATTTATGAATTTGGGCAAATTTAATAGCTTTCAATAGTTTATTCTTGCGGTTATCAATGGGTTCGTGATTACGATTGCCATAAGTTGATTCGCAAATTATATAATCTGCTTCCTTGATAATGGCGGGATCTTTCATAATAGGTACTGGGCTGTTACCCAAATCTCCTGAAAAAACTAATTTTTTGCCTGTTATCCAAATTTCGACTATAGCGGCTCCCAAAATATGTCCGGCATCCTGAAATCGAATTTTAATATTAGTATCAACTTCGAATATTTGATTGTATAGATAAGTTTTAAATAATTTAAATGAACCTAGAGCATCTTTAGATACAAATAAAGATTCTATTTGTCTGGTAGTAGCTCCGTGTTCTTGAATATGCGCGGCATTGGTGAGGATGGCTATAGCTATATCAAAAGTAGCTGGGGTAGAATATATTTTACCTCTAAATCCTTTTTTATATAATTTGGGAATCAGACCGCAATGATCTAAATGGGCATGAGTTAGTATGACAAAATCTAACTTTTTGGGATCAAAGGCAAATGGTTGCCAATTTTTCTGTTCATTAGAATATTGGCCTTGAAATAAACCACAATCGATTAAAAAAGAAGTTTTATTAGTTTTAATTAAATAACTAGATCCAGTTACTCCGCCAGCGGCTCCCAAAAATTGTAAGCTAATAGACATAGTTTAATTATAACTTTTATACTATTAGATTGTATAATAGTAATAGACCTGATCATTGATAATGGCAAAGTGCTGGATGTTCATATTGGGAAGGGGTTTGGCAATGAACATTAGCATTGCACTAGAATCCATTCGTACAATTAACGGTCGCATCAAGCTTTGGTTTGGGCTTGACTGTGGCATTTCTTCGGCACAGCAATTGTATACTTGGCGTTCAGCGTTTTTTCATTACCTGTCTTCCTCCTAAGTTGTCTGAATGTGAACATATGTAACCCCCCTTCCCAGCTCTTGTTCTTTATAAAGTGTTCATTTCGGGCTACCGAAGTATTTACATACACCCCCCAATAAATTTGGGGGGTAGTTTTTATATAAAAGTGTATAATCTAAAATGATATGGAAGATATTG
>SDBT01005888.1_pt1 | contig 20493 bp, 7 predicted proteins | sample 2277101 | NCBI WGS metagenome assembly SDBT01 (sample SAMN10404973, study PRJNA504765) | marine sediment metagenome | isolation source: marine sediment core GS10_PC15, 103 cmbsf | place: Arctic Ocean: Southern Knipovich Ridge | collected 2010 | reverse complement strand
CTCTTGAAAGTAAGCAGCATGGTCCCCAAGTCTTTTCGTATGGGAGTCATGCTGGACAATATGGATAGCTTTGATAAGATAGGGAAGAGCCTGAGGATTGCCAGTTCAAATAATGGCGATAGCGGAATAGCGCTATTAGCTCAATCCAACCGCTATCCCGACTGGTATTTTTTTGACATGAGTGGACTACAAGGGGGGGATACAATTGATATATATGGTGTTTTCGGTAGTGGAAAAGATATCTTTACTATTGGAGGATTGACATTTGACTATCTCAGATAAATAATGATTTCCTGAAAAATCGCCAATTATTTTTTAAATGGCTGCGATTGAGAATACAACGAGAACAGCTTAAATCATATGAGTTGATACAAATTATCGGCGTTGTCGCCCACTGGAGGAAAGTATTATGCAGAAATTTGATCTTTTTAAGATAATTGTAATTGGAGTAATAGCTGCAATTGTGGCTTCGGTAAATCTAACTTTTGGTCAATCATCCAATAAAAATGACTATGAATTCTCTGCAGATGGTAAAGAATGTATCATCTATAATCCTGATCTCCCAACACCCTGGTTGAACCGCCTGAGTAATGATGTGTTTTTCACCTGGATAACCCATCGTGGCGGCATTGAATGTTTTTTGCTCGATCCCCGGATTATGGGATTAACCAATCCCCAAGAAACTTCCGGGTTTATTTATTTGAGAGATAGTGAAACCGGCGAATATTTCATGTTAAACAGGCCCATAGGAGATGAAAAATGGCGGTCAATCGTGGGTTTAGGCTACTCCAAGCTTATTTGTTCATCTCTCGGTTTAACAGGGAGTGCGACCTATTTTGTTCCAAGAGATGAAAATGTACTTGTTATCCTGGTGAATATAAAAAATAATACGAATAATAAAAGAAAAGTTGATTTATTTAGTCAGGTTGAATGGAATTTAGGCGATCCGGTGAAAAGTATTATCTATAAAGGTGATGGCCGCGGTGGGAGTCAATTAAATTTATACAAAAAAACTGATTTCAAAAACGATGTGATTTATGCACAACAGAAAATATGGAAACTTCCTGTTGTCAAACCCTGGCCGTTTACCGGTTTTTTCTTTAGCAGTGAATCGGTGACAAGTTATGAAACGATCAAAGATAATTTTATCGGACTTGGACATGATATGACAAATCCGTTAGCCATGGAGAATGGCAGGTGTACAAACACTCTTTTTTGGAATCAAGATGAATATCCGTGGGGTGTGCTGCATAATAGCATTGAACTTGGACCGAGAGCAGAGAAAAAAATCGTGTTGGTTGTTGGAATGGCAGACAAAGAACAAAATATTGCCAAAATTAAACAGAAATATTCACGTGTGTCTTTTGCAGAACAAAAGCTACAAAAAACAAAGGATTTTTATGATCAGTTGCTGGCAAAATCTATAAATGTCCGGACTCCTGAAAAAAATATAGACCGGATAATAAATATTTGGTCAAAATATCAGTGGCGCAATTTCATGAAAAAAAGCCTGAATAATGGGCATATTGGACTCGGACTTTGGAGTTATGGACTTGAGGGTTCGAGATTAGGAGGAAGTAATGAAGTAGCAACTCATCCGGTAGATTTGGATATTTTAAAGAGCAGTATTATAAGTCACCTTCAAAATCAGGTTTGGGAATATACCCTGGGCCAAATTGCTGTCAGTATACCTACGATCCCCCTTAAGTATCTGGATGAAGAATGGCCGCCGAAAGAGATAAAAGGAAAATTTGCAGTTCCCCATCATCATGATTTGTTGTTTTATTTCTATTCCATACCAATTTATCTGAAGGAAACCGGGGACTTTTCTTTTCTCAATGAAGAACTCCCTTATATCGATGGCAAAAAGGGGACAGTATTTGATCATATGAAACGTGCGGTTGATTACGCCTTAACAGTACTAAGTAAAAGAGGATTGCCATTAATAAATGCCGGCGTTGGTGACTGGATGGATGAATTTACCATGCTCAGCAAAGAAGGGAAAGCGGAAAGTGTGATGTTCGCCATGCAATTGTGTTTTTTTCTTAAAGAATATGCAGATATCGCAAAAGTTTACGGCAAAACCGAAATAGCCGGTAAATGGATGAAAAAATATAACTTTATAAAAGATGCGGTGAACAAATATTCATGGGATGGTGAATGGTATATTCGAGCTTTCTCCGACCGGGGAGAAGAACTCGTTCCGGTGGGGACTTCAAAAAACGCGGAGGGGAAAATATATCTGAATGCGCAATCCTGGGCGATTTTGGGTGGTGTTGCTGATAAAGAAAGAGCAACTAAATGTTTAAATTCGGTAGATAAGTATTTAATTAGTGAGTTTGGCCCCATGATTTTTTATCCCCCCTATTCAAAGTTGAATGAGTATGTGGGCGTACAAAGCATATATGCTCCGGGTTTTAGGAATGCCTGTATATATTTTCGCCCGACCGGGTGGGCAATCATGGCGGCATGCCTGAATGATCAGCCGGATCTGGCATTTAAGATGTATAAAAACGCCTGTCTCTCGAAAGTAAGTCAAAATATAAAACGATTCCATTGTGAGCCATATGTCTATCCGGAAAATTATATAGGACCTGATCATCTTTTTGGCGGACAAGGGCAATTTCAATGGAATCTCGGTGAAGGAACCAATTGGATGTGGCACTCATATGTCTATTATATTCTGGGAATCCGGCCGGTACTCGAAGGTTTGCTCGTTGATCCAAAGATACCAAAGGAATGGCCGGGATATAAAATGAGCCGGTCTTTCCGCGGCTCTTTTTATGACATTGAAGTAAAAAATCCGGATGGTGTTAGTATGGGGATTAAAGAAATTTTTGTGGATGGAAAAAAGATTCAAGGGAATTTGATCCGGGGACATAAAGATGGTAATTCACATAAAATAGTTGTGCTAATGGGAAACTGAATATTATAATTAACTTTTACCTGGTATCTAATATCCGTATCAAGTTTTTTTTGGTTTGGTAATCATAATTAAACTGGAGGTATCTATGATGGTGAAAACGAAATATTTCAAGTGTTATGTATATATGGACGCAGTCAGACACTTTTTTTTGATAAGTATTCTTTTTTGTTCCGGCACATTTTGTTTTGCTTTTCAGAAAGCTAATGTAAATATTAATAATGATAAAAGTTGGCCTGTTTTAACAGAATACGATCAGAAACACATTAAATTAATTGCTCTACCTTTAGGCGGCATCGGGACCGGCACGGTATCCCTTGGTGGTCGTGGAGATTTGCGTTATTGGGAGAATCTTAATCGCCCCAATAAAGTATATGTTGCACTTGATCCTAATATGAAATTAGGTTATTCCTTTTTCACATTATATGCTAAAGCGGAGGGCGAAAAACCGGTCACTCGTGCTATTGAAGGCGCTTTACAACCACCTTATGAAGGTGAGCGAGGTAGTCCGGCGATTAATCAGGGTTTGCCACGATTTCGTAAAAATACATTCCGAGCCGCATACCCTTTTGGGCAGGTGCTGCTCTCGGATCCGGATGTGCCTCTCGATGTGGTTATTGAGGGTTTTAATCCGTTAGTCCCTGGTGATGTTGAAGCGAGCAGCATTCCAATAGCAGTGTTACGTTTTGTATTAACAAACAAAACGGATAAGGTTGTGGAGGTTTCGGTTTGTGGTACATTATTTAATTATATCGGTACCTATGATGGTCCAAATCGTGCAGTTAAGAAAATTAATATTTTCCGGGAAGATAAAAAAAATCCTCTCCTCAAAGGCATATTTATGCGAGCAGAACATGTGGATCCTTTGGATGAACAGTTTGGCACTCTGGCTTTATCTGTGTTAGCGGAAACCGGGGTGAGTTATCGCACCGGATGGTGGAATACACCGGGTCCATGGGGAGATTCGCTTCTCGATTTCTGGGATGACTTTAGCGCCGACGGCGTTTTAGAAGAACGAGATTCGGATAATCCTCGAGCATCCCTGGCTGTGAGCCGCAGCGTGCCGCCACATGGCACCGAAAAGATAACATTCCTGTTGACATGGCATTTTCCCAATCGTATGACATTGGTCCGATCGGATAGCCTTGGTAATTTTAATTCGCAGGGTAAAGATTTAGTGAAAAAACGTATTGGAAATTACTACACAACACAATATTCGGACGCTTGGGACGTTGTAAAACGAACAATTCCAAAATTGTCCGAACTAGAGGAAAAAACAATCCTTTTCGTTAGATCTTTTTTAGATAGTGATCTGCCAAATGAAGTTAAGGAGGCTGCACTTTATAATATCAGCACATTGCGAACCCAAACCACATTTCGTACGGAGAATGGATACTTCCATGGTTGGGAAGGAAGCGGCAATACCCATGGCCTTGGATTTGGAACCTGTACCCATGTATGGAATTATGAACAGGGCACGGCGTTTACATTTGGTGAATTAGCAAAAAAAATGCGAGAAGTCGAATTTATGTATGCAACATTGGATAATGGTTTGATGGCTCACCGTGTTAAATTGCCGCTGGAAGAGCATGCACAAGATTTCAAACGTGCAGCAGCGGACGGTCAGATGGGTTGTATTATGAAAATCTATCGGGACTGGCAACTCTCTGGTGACGATGAACTATTAAAAAACTTATGGCCTAATGTGAAAAAAGCATTGGCCTTTGCTTGGCGCAAAGGAGGTTGGGATGAAGATCAGGATGGAGTGATGGATGGACCTAATCAGCATAATACAATGGATGTAGATTATTTCGGTGCGAATCCGCAAATGGGAATCTGGTATCTGGGCGCCCTGCGCGCTGCCGAGGAAATGGGTCGCTATTTAAATGATACTCAGTTTTCAGATAAGTGTCACAAACTCTTTGAGAATGGCAGCAAATGGATTGACGCTAACCTGTTCAATGGGGAATACTACGAGCACAAGCTGGAGGATCCTGATGAGTTCCCCCATCAGTTAGGTGCAGGATGTTTGGTTGATCAACTCGTCGGCCAATACATGGCCCACGTTTGCGGGTTGGGATATCTTTTGGATCCGCAACATGTAAAAACGGCTCTGCAAAGCATAATGAAATATAATTGGCGCGACAATCTATACGGACACTATAACTATTTCCGAAGTTTTGCGCTGAGTGACGAATCTGCCCTTTTAATGGCCTCTTACCCAAAAGGACGGCGGCCGAAACGCCCGTTTCCATATTCGACCGAGATTATGACCGGTTTTGAGTACACTGCCGCTATAGGGATGCTTTACGAAGGTCAGATTGAAGAGGGACTTGTGTGTATCAAAGCTATCAGAAAACGCTATGACGGGCTGCGGCGTAATCCGTTTGATGAAGCTGAATATGGTCATCATTATGCAAGAGCTATGGCGTCGTGGGCGGCAGTACTTGCAATGACCGGATTTCAGTATTCAGGCGTTGAAGGATCTATTCAATTTGCAGCCGTTTATAAACCAACAAAATGGTTTTGGTCCAATGGATATGCCTGGGGTACGTTTAGACAAATACCAGGTGATGGAAAACAACAAATTGAACTTGCTGTCTTGCATGGCACTATTAAAATTAAAAAACTGATTCTTGAAAATTATGGGGTGTTAGACTTGAAAAAGAGCACCACAATTGAAGAAGGAGAAACCCTAACTTCAATAGTACCAAAAAATCGCTAAAATGGAGAAATGTTAAAATGACTCGCATATTTAATCTATTGTTTCTAATATCTGTATTACTTTTGGTTGTTGGATGTGAAAAGGTTGGTAAAAAAGCTGATCGTGTAGATACCGGTTCAGTAATAGTGATACAGAAAAATAATATTTTTGAAATGGATAATGGTTTAGTTAAAGTCCGTATCGTCATTAGCGATCAGGGGATCGAGCAAGAATATTTTGCTTTGAAATCCAATGAATGGATTTCCGTGGTCAGGTCGTTTAGACCGCCGGCACAACAGTGGCGTTATTGGCGTTTACCCACATTATATGATTCTGATGTGGACAAATCACATCGTCTTATCGTTTCTGTGGGGCTGGATACAGTATTGGTGGAGGACAAAAACAGCGAACGGAGCTGCCTCAAGTTGAGCGGGAAACTCAATTCTCATACCATTGAACAAAAAATTACTCTAGGCCGTGACGAGGAGTTTTTTCATATCGATGTTTCCGCCAATCTTGCATCACAGCCAGCTAAACTCGAATATCTATTATCGCCATTTGAATTTAATTTGGAAGAGGCTCCTGATTTTGTTCATACTCCAACCATCAAATTCGAGGAGGATGACATTATTGGCGACCGTGTGTTTTATTCACCAGCTATTATCCTGCAAAAAGGTGGTTTGTTTTGTGCATTAGTCCCGGATCTTGATCTGATAAATGCTCATAAAGTGTTATCCCCTGATGCTCGCCAGCATACCACTGGGGAAATTTTATCTGTTCCACATGATCGCAGCCGCATGTCCATGCCAACGGGAATGGATTTGCAACTCAAATCTCCGTTAACTACAAAACCGATCTTTTCCTATGGATTCATTGACAATATACCTACTCATCACATGCGATGGGTTCATCCAAATGACGGCTCGATGGTAAAAAATTTGGATAACAACCAGTTGTGCTACGGCTTCGATCTTTTTATATCCGCTGAAGCGCCGAATAATCGAGGCTATCAGCGCATCAATAAACACATTTGGCGCCGTTTCGGTTCCCCCACATTTAAAAACCCGAAACCTCAGGCAATGCCTTTTGCAGAATACGCAAAAGTTATTTATCCTGCAACTTTCAATTACAAAGGAGGAGATTTTGGTTGGTCGCATAATGCTCCAAAGGATTTTAAGGAAATGGGTGGATGGGTGCAATTTGAAATGAATGGTCAGCGTGTCGGCGGATATCGCAACGTGGCCCCGTTTTGGTATGATGTTCTCAGCAATGGTTCCTGGTGGAATAATACGCGTGATGCGGTCGGGCTCTATTTTTGGGGAAAACGTCTGAATGACGAGAGCCTCATCGATAAAGCACGACAGGTCATCAATCTGGCGATGCAAGCCCCCCAGGAAAACGGATTGTTTCCAATTATTTATCAAGTTCAGCGAAAACGTTGGGTGACAAGTCATTTTGATCCTCCAATGCAAGTGGATTATAATATTCGACCTCCTGGCTTTATGGTTCGGAATATCAGTAGCTCTTATCACACCATCCCGTGCAGCAAGACAGGCGCGCATTTGCTGAGATATCTTGAATTGTGTGAAGACGATCCGAGAATTGTCCCCTACCTTCGCCGGTATGGCGATTTTTTAGTGGAGCATATTGACAGCAAGGGCAGAGTTCCGGCCTGGTTTAATCAGGATTTTAAGCCAAATCCCCATTTATATGATAGCGGTGAAGGTGGTGTTCATGTCTGGTTTCTCTCAAAGCTCTACCAGGCTACAGGGGATAACCGTTACTTGCAGGCTGCCGAACGTATTGCAGAATACATAATAAAAGAGGTGCTTCCAACTCAGCGATGGCGTGATGTGGAATGTTACTTTTCATGCGGCGGAAAACCTTTGAATTTTTATGATTCTTATCAGAACCAGGAACCGAGGGGTTGTTTGGCGATGTTTTGGGCCGCCGAGGGATTTGCATCTTTATACAGCGCGACCGGGGAAAATGGTTATCTTGATGCCGGGGAACAGGTCATCGATTATGTAACCTTATATCAAACCGTTTGGCAGCCACACTATATCTGGGCCTATGCATTTGGCGGCACCGATACCGATAATGGCGACGCAGCGTGGTTAAATTCACACCAGACTGAAATAGTGCAACCGTTGCTCTGGTATGCCATCGAGTTGGGACGTCAGGATCTTCTGGAACGGGCAGTTGCAGCGGCTCGGGCTTCAGTTGTATTGATAAACCATCCTCGGCATATACAGAACGAAACCTACAAGTATCCTAATTATCCATATGGATTAGGACCGGAGAATATTGATCATGAAGGTCATTCACAAAATTGTGGACGGACCAGCAGCGGTTGGGGAGAGGGTTCGGGCATATCGGCGGGCGTGGCAGATGCCCTTCGTAATTTGGGCAGTGCATATGTGAATTTTGCTAAAAACCTCGCTGTAGGTGTAGATGGTGTAGAAATAACCAGCTTCAAAATGAGGGGCAATACCATTCTGATAGAGCTGGAAAATAAAATGGCTGCTTTACCTTTTCCTTATGAAAAGAATTATCGAATCAATTTGAAAATTGTTGGCCTGGATGAGCAGGAATATCAACTGGTCATTAATAATTCTCAGCCAAAAAAGGTTTCTGTTGAACAATTGGCAAACTTTTCACTTGAGATAAAACCGAACCTGAAGGAAAGTAAATTATGATTTACAGAACAATAAAAAATTTAATTGCTTTGATATTAATCCAGCAAAGTTTTATGCTCCTTATAACGCCGTGCGTTCAAGCCGAAGAAACGGTAATTCAGAACGAGTATCTTCGTGTTCATGCTGTTCAGGACAGCGGCCGCTACTACTTAAAGTTCGAGTGTAAAGGAACAGATGGTTCCTGGCGGGTTATATTGAGTACTGCAGCCGAGGCTACCCCGGCACCCTGGAATCCCAATACTTTTTTAGTCATAGAAGATCCTTACGTGAAATGGCAGGGGAAAGATGGTGAGATTCAGGAAACAAACGCTTTTTTTAGCAAAGCTAAAACTGAATCAGATGGCCAAATACTCGTCCTTACCGGTCAAGCAGGCCCGCACCAAATTGAGCAGCGGTTGGTGTTGAAAGGTAATAATCACTTACATATTACTGTAAAGGATCAAGTTTCTGGAACAGGAGTGAAATTAGGGCAACTATTAAATCACTATTATTTTAAACCTGATGATAAATCATTTGGGTACGCAATCCCGCTTGAATTTTCCTGGCTGCCCAATTTAAATCTCGATCAGGATGGGATTTGTGGGGATCATTTTTTCAGGTCTCCAGCCGTCATCGTTTATACATATGGAGCATTTGCGGCGTTAATTCCGGATCTCGACTTGCTTATGAAACATCGCTCTATTCCTCATGCGCTCGATTTGAGGATTTTTGGCACCCAGGCTGAAGCGCCCCGCTTAACTTATGGTCTATCTACTTGGGAAATAGATGGACATGTCTACACCAAACATGTCCCGAATCAGGTCGAGCCAATTGAAGAATCGGAATTAATATACGGATTTGATCTGTTCATCGGACTGGCCGATAAACCTGACGAAGTGGTTAAACATATAACTTCTTATTTGTGGGATCGATATGGCCAGCGCTACTTTGAGGATATCCGACCGCAGGTGTTGCCATTTGAAGAATATGGAAAGCGTTATTCTTATGTTTATGAATTGAAGCGGTGGGCAACAAAAGTTATGATCGATGGTAAAGAATGTTACGGTATCAGGGAATTGGATAATTTTAAACGAGGCGCTCTTTTTCACGCCTGGTGGAACGACCTGCATGTCGGATTCGGCATTTTTTTTTATGGGCGTAAATGGAACAATAAGGAGATGAATAAAATAGCTAATGGAATTATGGGACTCTCTCTGGCTGCTCCCGGCAAAAATGGAGCGTTTCCATGTGTGTACAACTGGGACACCAAGAAATACGAAGGCTCACTATTCTGGACCTCGCGTCCGGCTGATCCTTATAACGGATTTGATGCGCAGGCTATGGGTGTCAGCGCCTGGTGGCGGCTTTACTGGTATGAACATTTTATGAAAGAGGCGGAAATTCTTCAGAGCGTTGTTGACTATGCACACTTTCTACGAAAAGCTCAGCTCCCCTCCGGCGCCATACCTACTTATTTTTTTTCAGATCTCAAGCCCGCCAATCAACTGAAAGAGAGCGCCACAACTTCGATTAGCGGCGCGGTGCTGGCAAAGGTTGCATTAATAAGCCAAAATCCAGAGCTCAAGGCGGCTGCCCTTGCCGCCGGCAAATTCATGGATGACAGGATATTACCCAAGCTCCTGTTTCAGGATTTCGAAGTGTTTTATTCCTGCAGCAAAAAATCGTATAATTGGATTGATGAGTGGTCGGGATTGCCACCGATGAATAATCTGGCTATTCAGTGGACATGCGATCAGTTTCTCGCCTTGTATAAACTTACGGGTGATCATTACTGGTTGAGTCGCGGCGAATATGTCTTGAGTCTTTTATCTCTATTTCAACAAGTCTGGAATCCTCCCTATTACGAAGCGTATCTCTTCGGTGGATTTGGCGTCATGAATACAGATGGTGAATGGAATGATGGACGGCAGGCCCGATTTGTGCCAACCTATGCAGATTATTATCAAGCAACTGGAAATGTTGAATATCTTGAGCGCGCTGTCTCTGCCTGTCGGGCTTCTTTCGCCTTGCAGGATATTAAAGAGAACCACCTCAACGGGATAAATCTTGTCGAAATGCCCATGGGACCAGGTCAGGGTTACGCACCGGAAAATTGCCTTCATGGCGGTCCCGGGCCTATTCGCGGCGGTGGAGGATATACCGGCTATAACTGGGCATCCGGTGGTGCATTGGGTGCAAGCGCTTATTTGGAAACCCTTTTTGGAGCAGTCTGGATAGATGGTCAAGAACAGAAAGCAACCCCCATTGACGGAACTTCAGTATCCATCACAAATTGGGTAGATAACCGGATCGAACTCAAGATAACTTCAGCTTTCAGCAGTTTGCCCTACCCAGACACAGCGGCTCGTACTATCATTGTGAAAATTGGGCGGCTATCCCATTTAACATACGATGTCACCATTAACGATCGCGAGTTTAAAAATATCTCCCGAAAAGAACTTGGGGAAGGCCTGGTAATCAATCTCCCCGAGATTAACATTCCATGATCATTATTTTTTTAACCGAGAGGAGGCAGCAATGTTTGAAGTGTTTTTATATCATTTAAAAGGGACGAAACTTAGCGGAATATTTTTATTAATTCTGTTCCCCTGTTTGTTTTTATCTTACTCTGACAGCATTTCTATTAGTCGAAATGCATCAGAACAAAAATTAAATGGTCAATGGCCGGTTTTAACCCAATATGATCAGGATCATTTAAGAAAAATTGCCATACCACTCGGCGGGATCGGTACCGGTACGGTATCTCTGGGTGGGCGTGGTGATCTTCGTGATTGGGAAATCGTGAACCGCCCGGCAATAGGTTTCCGACCTAAATTATCACTCTTTACGCTTTACGCCAAACCGGAGGTAGGAAAATCAGTTTCCAAAGCATTAGAGGGACAAATTCCTCCTGAAGATTATGAAGGCTCTTTTGGAGTAAAGGATCTTAACCATGGATTCCCCAGGTTCAGAAATGCAAGTTTCGCTGCGGCTTATCCTTTTGGTCAGGTTCTGCTCAGCGATAACGATGTACCATTAGACGTTCGGATTGAAGCTTTTAATCCATTGATTCCCGGGGAGCCTGATGCAAGTGGGCTATCAGTAGCGGTACTACGTTTTGTTCTAACTAATAAAACCGGCCAAAATGTTTCTGCTTCTGTTTGCGGTAATATTGAAAACTTTATCGGAACAGATGGCACAGGAGGAAAACCGAATAAAAATTTTAACCAATTTCGTAGTGAAAATAGTCTGCAGGGATTATTTTTACAATCTAATGGTGTGGATAAAATGGCAGAACAGTGGGGCACGATTGCTCTTACCACAACCGCCATCACAGGTGTAACTTATAGGACATCCTGGCAGAAATCTCCGGGATGGAATGCTGAACTAACTGATTTTTGGGATGATTTTAGTGCAGATGGCAAACTTGAAAACCGGGAACCATCCGGACAGGATAATCCCATGGGATCGCTGGCTGTGAGTGTAGATGTGCCACCCATGGGAACAAAAGAAGTTACATTTTTTCTCACCTGGCATTTTCCAAACCGTAAAACATGGACGCCTGTCAAGGAAGAAAAAAGATCAGAACAGAATGCCGAAGATAAGTACTGCGAAGAAAGTCCCGACGGAAAAAAAAGTTGTGATCCAAATCGAATTGGCAATTATTACACAACATTGTATAAAGATGCCTGGGATGTGGCAATTTATATTTCCGAGGAATTACCCGGACTTGAACAAGAGACGATCGCTTTTGTCAGCAATTTTTGCGACGCTGATTTACCACAGGTGATTAAAGAAGCTGCTCTTTATAATTTAAGTACCCTGCGATCCCAAACCACTTTTAGGACCGGGGATGGCCGATTTTACGGTTTCGAAGGCAGCGGTGATAATGGGGGCTGTTGTCATGGTTCTTGTACACATGTCTGGAATTATGAACAGGCAACAGCCTTTTTGTTTGGTGAACTCGCTTGTAAAATGCGGGATGTAGAATTCATGTATGCCACAAATGATCAGGGATTTATGCATTTTCGTGTAACGTTGCCATTGGAACGCGAACAAATATGGTCTTTGGCGGCAGCTGATGGACAGATGGGTTGTTCTATGAAACTCTACCGGGATTGGCAACTTTCCGGAGATGAAAAAATGCTCCGTAAACTCTGGCCAAAAGCCCGCAAATCGATAGAATTTTGCTGGCTTCCCGGAGGTTGGGATGCCGATCAAGATGGGGTAATGGAAGGCGCCCAGCACAATACCATGGACGTTGAATATTACGGCCCTAATCCGCAAATGGGAATCTGGTATCTGGGCGCACTGCGTGCCACCGAAGAGATGGCTCGTTACCTTGGTGAAAAAGATTTTGCTGATAAATGCCATAAACTGTTTGAGAATGGCAGCAAATGGATAGACAAAAATCTCTTTAATGGAGAATATTATATTCACCAGATAAGACCCGTTTCAGATCCTTCAGCTATCCTTCCCGGTTTGATTATAAAAGCAGAATGGGCTGGGATTCGTGATCCCTCTAAACCTAGATTTCAACTTGGTGAAGCATGTCTCGTTGATCAATTGGTAGGCCAGTATATGGCCCATGTTTGTGGTTTAGGTTATCTTGTTAACCGTGATCATATCCAAACAACCTTGCAAAGCATCATGAAATATAATTTCAAAGAAAACCTCTCCGGGCATTTCAACAATATGCGCAGTTTTACTCTCAATAATGAAGGGGGTATTCTTATGGCTTCTTATCCCCGCGGAAATCGACCAACGGAACCGTTCCCTTACTACACCGAAGTGATGACCGGTTTTGAATACGCCGCCAATGTCCATATGTTATATGAAGGACAGATTGAAAACGGATTAAAATCAATTAAAGCCATTCGAGACCGCTATGATGGGAAAAAACGCAGTCCGTTCAACGAAGCGGAATGCGGTAGCCATTACGTTCGGGCTATGGCATCATGGGCAGCGGTTTTGGCGCTGACCGGTTTCCAATATTCAGCAGTGGAGAACACAATACAATTTGCAGCAGCAGATAAGCCGTTGAAGTGGTTCTGGTCGAATGGTTATGCCTGGGGTATTGTCAAACAAAAACCCGGTAAAAAGAAAACAGAAGTAGAACTAACCGTACTGCATGGAAATCTGAATATAAAAAAACTGATAATTAAAGATTTTGGTTTTTTCGAGTTGGATGAAATTATCACCTTAACGAAAGATAATTCTGCTGAATTCACTATCTTAAAATAATTATAAAATCATAAAAAGTCATAACTTAATATTTATTTAACCAACAATCCTATGTTCTTGGTCGAATTAAAATAAGCGAGGCTTTAAAATGAGTTTCAAATTTACAAATATTATATTTGTGTTAAGTATGATATTTATAATTGGTTGTTCATCAGAACATCCCGCTGATATTTCTGATCTTTTTATCGTTAAAAAAAATCCGGGTCAGGGTTTAGTCAGCGGTTTATGGTATTATTGTGAACAGAGACACTTAGAACCATTAATAGGACATACTTCTGTAACCATTGCCGATCTTGAAGGCCCTGGTGTGATCAGGTTGATTCGCATGTCACAACTTGGCTTGACCTTGTCAGATGATATGCCTCGTGGGATAGTTTTAAAAATATACTATGATAATGCAGAAATCCCGGCTGTACACGTACCGGTAGCAGATTTCTTTGCGGACGGATGTAATGGTAAAAGTAAATACTTCTGCTCCAATTTATTTGAAAAAGTGCCTGAAGCTTATAACTGCTATATCCCTATGCCTTTTAAAAAGCGGGTGCGGATAGTTCTGTGCAACGAAACAGACCATTATTTTGGCGGTTATACTGCAATTGAATGGGAAAGATTGCCCAAATGGAATGTTGACTACGGATATTTTTATGCCACATTCACCCGTAAGATTTTTCGTTTAGTACCTGAAACCAAGATAAAATTTTTTGAGGTTGAAGGCAAAGGCCATTTTATCGGCAGACAATTAAGTGTTGTTTCGGCAGAACCATTGTATGCTGGGAATCTGGGCTGGATTATGGAAGGGAACAATTATTTTGACCTGGACGGAAGTAAGAAACAATTTAATTACCTTGGAACTGAAGATGCTTTTGGATTCAGTCATGGATTTGTTGAACCATGGGTGGGCCCTCATGGAGGAATTACACATGTGGAACAAGGCTATACCACAGACGCCGACACTGCGCAACTCTCAATCTTTCGGTTACATGATCACATGCCCATTCGGTTTGATAAGTCTCTTAGTTGGACAATTAACTGGCAGTACGAGACCATGTTTGCAAATCCCCCTTACTGGCGGGATAAGATCGGTGAAAATGGTGGCTGGGTGGATTATGCCATAGTAACATATTGGTATATGGATTCACCCAACGGCTTCAATCATGAACTATTAAGACCGTTATCAAGTCGACGAAAGTTATTACTGCCTCCAACTGAGGATTCTTTAGTATTCCGGTTTCCAGTTCCGGATATTGAACCGATTGTTCAAAAAGTTTTCCGGAATCTTGATGTTGATGATGAACTGACCAATAAAATATCTACTAAAAAAGATATGAATAGAATCACAATTATAGGTTCATATCCGAAAACCCATCCCTTTTTTATTGATAAACCGAAAAAAGCTATTTGGACTCCGGGAGATAATGGACACATCGGCCAGCCCAATCCAGGACGGACCGGTATAGCTGCTGTCCATCCTCAAGATTTGGAAACGCCATGTTTGTTGATTAGAAAAGTGAAAATTCCTCAAAATCAAACCTCTTTTTTACGTGTGGTTGTGTCGGGCGATCCTTACGGGCCTACTGGTCCCAGATGGGAGGGGCAAAATGATTTTGTTTTGCGGGTAGGAGTCTGCAATGGTAACTCAATTGATTGGTTAGATAAGCGATTTGTCGAGCCAGGTGATGAACCTTCTCCTGAAAATTGGCATCGATTCGATTATAATATGGATAAATATCGAGGAGAAGTTGTGGCGATAGTAGCTGAGGTGTCTGCCGGCGGGAAAAATAATCATTGGTTTAATGAAGAAGCTTTTTTTGATGAATTGAGTATTATTTATGAATAATTCACAGTGAACTCTTCAGTTTTTTATCTGGTGGGATAGTGAATATTTGAATTTGTAAGATTGTTTATTTTGATTTTAATGGTGGATGCATTATTGTAATATTACAAATTAATAACACCGGAACTCTTAAAGTGAAAGTTATTTGATGTCTTGGTCTAAAAAAAGCATATTTAGGTATTTGATTCCCGGATTGTTTGGTACTATCATTTCCAATACAATTTTATATGCATCAATATCAACAGCTCCTGTCTATTATATTAAAAAGTCTTCGTGGCAGGAAACTATGCGTGTATCGCGTATTGAAATGCTGGAATATTTCCGGAAATCTGAAAAAAAGTCGTTTTATCCGGTTCAGGTCAGTCCCTGGTATGTCACCCGTCCACTAGCTGCCGGAAACATTAAGCAGATCTTTTTTCCTGAAAATCGAATCGATTTGTTGCAATCTGATTCCACAGGAAAACGCTTGTGGCAACCTAAACCGGAATTTGCCGATGGAATTGTGCATGAATTGCCGGGTGAAATTTATACTACCACTTATCTATATCGCAAAATTATTGTGCCTGAACCAATCACCATAGTGGGTTCATTTTCCGGGAAAGATGGTACGGTCGTTTGGCTTAATGGTCAAAAAATTATTTACAGTGAAATCTTTAGAGGTCTTGCAGCTGATAAAGATCGAACGGAGTTAAAACTTGAGGCTGGAGAAAACCATTTATTGATGAAAATCTTTCTGGGAATCGGGAAAGCCGGATTCTATTTTAAAATTTTACCGGAACCGCTTAGTCTGGCAAATTTTCTCTGGCCATGGATAGAACGTGATTTTACCGACCAGCAATCACGCCGCGAAATAAATTGGGAAAAAAACGACGGCATCTGGAGCATGCCGGTCAAAAACGAAAAGTTGACCGATTTGGTTAAGAAATATATTACTTCGATTATCCGGCCGGCCTTCAGCAAAAAGGCGATGGATCTTCTAAAAATGAGTGATACCCCGAATACCTTGGCTAAGATACGTCAGTTATATTACCAGGATCATCGGATCGATGAAAACTGGAATCAAATTAAAGATTTTAATTTTGCATCTTTGCGAATGGCTATTGGTGACCTAAAACAAACCTTCCCTAAAATATACACAAACGCAGATTATTATCTTTCCCGTTTGAACGACCTTGAGCATGAATATCAATTCACAATAAAATTATTTCAGGAGCAGCAAGAGATCGAACTGGATGAAAAAATGTTCAATATCTTAAGGGAAAAATTATTATTATTACAAAAGGAAGCGCTTTTTGCAAATCCTTTGGTTTGTAGTCAGCCTATTCTTTACGTGGTTCGGCAACAATATTGGGGTAATCATGGCCCAACCAATACCATGTTTCAAAACGGTGAGGATTTTGCCAAAGGAGTAGGAGGTTTAAAAGTATGGCGAAGCGATGGCAGCGCACTTAAAATGCTTTTTATTTCTGAAACCGGGAATATGAAATGGAACCGAATCCTTATAAAGCGCCCGAATGGCATGATTCGTGATCCGGATATCCGGTCTGATGGCAAGAAAATTCTTTTTTCTATGCGTGATAATAAGCAGGATGATTATCATATCTATGAAATTGATATTGATGGGGACAACTTGAAACAGCTCACATGGGGTTCAGAATTAGCCGATGTAGATCCGGTATACCTTCCGGATGGGCACATCGCTTTTAGTTCCACGCGAGATCTAAAGTATTGCCATTGTAATATTCATATTCAACCTGGTTTGTACAAAATGGAGGCGGACGGTGCAAACATCATCAAGATCGGCGGGGGACACTTGTGGGAAGGACACCCTTCGGTGATGCCGGATGGACGGATCCTCTATAGCCGTTGGGAATATATAGACCGGCAATTTGGCCCTTCGTACGGATTATGGGCGATGAATCCGGATGGAACTAACCAGACATTATATTACGGGAATAATGCCTGGGCGCCAAGTGCTATTCTGGACGGACGAAACATACCAGGCACTGATTTGACTTCCTGTATCTTTAGTGGTATTCATAATCTTCCTTGGGGGGCCATGGCTATTGTTGATCGTAGACTAGGTTTGGATGGATCTGATCCGGTTATACATATCTGGCCGGCTGAGACCCGAAAGTTATTAGAGGGATTAGATAATGTTGCCTGGACACCTTATAAAATTGACTTGTTTCACTATCCGGTTCCCAAATATGAGGATCCTTATCCCCTCAGTGATCCGGAAACTGGACGGGGCTCTGGTAAATATTTCCTCGTTTCCCGCTCAATCGGTAAGGTTATTCATCATTTTGAATCGACAACCAAAACAAATGCTAGTTATGCGAAAATGGGCATTTTTTTGGTAGATGTGTTCGGCAATGAAATATTATTACATAGTGAAGAGCCGGGTTGTTATGATCCTATGCCGGTCACGTGGAAGCCGCGACCTGGCATTATTCCTTCGAAAGTAAATTATACTAAGAATGAAGGCTATTTTTATCTCGAAGATGTCTATCAGGGTTCAGGAATGGAAAATGTTCCCAGGGGTACAATCAAATATCTACGCATTATCGAAGCGCCGCCCAAACGACACTGGACTGAAAATGGTTGGGGAATTGATGCTGCCCAGCCGCCGGCAATGAATTGGAACGTTACAATCAGTAAAGCAATTATAGGTGATGTGCCTGTAGAATCGGATGGGTCAGCTTATTTTTCCGTCCCGGCAAACAAATTTATTTATTTTCAGGCTCTCGATGAAGAAAAAATGATGATCCAATCAATGCGAAGCGGAACCATGGTGCAACCTGGAGAAATCGCAGGTTGTGTCGGCTGCCACGAAAACAGACTCCAGTCTGCGTTTAACAAGGACATACAAGCTATGAACCGAACACCAAATGTGCCGGAGCCCTGGTATGGCCCTTTTAGAGACTTTAATTATTTTACGGAAGTGCAGCCTGTCTTTGATAAATATTGTGTTCGTTGTCATGATTATAACAAGCCAGCCGGTAGTCTTCTTAATCTGGCCGGTGATCCCGGACTCGTTTTTAATACATCATATGTCGAAATTCACCGTAAGTCTGCATTTCGCTGGTACCCGGATACTACCAAGACCAAACTCCTTATAAAAGTGATCCATGATGGCCCGCCGGCAGTTTTGCCGCCTTATTCCTGGGGTTCTCATTGTAGTCGTTTGATTGATTTGCTCAAAAGTGGGCATCAAGATGTTCGGTTATCAAAAGAAGATATTGAGCGCATTATAACCTGGATTGATCTCAACGGACCCTATTATGGCGCTTATTATGCCTTTTATGCAGATAATCCTTTTGCCAGATCACCGTTAACAAACCAACAACTCCAACGATTGTTAGAACTATTAAATATGCAGGAAACCTTTGCCAATCTGAAAAAACATTTTTCTAGTCTGGAAAAAGAATTAGGCTCTCAGTTTAGTTTTAGCCGTCCTGAGCTTAGTCCTATTCTTCTTTACTTTAACAAACACTCACCCGGTTATCAGGAAGCTTTGGCTATCATTCGTGCAGGTCAGATACAATTAGAACACCAGGCAAGGGAGGATATGCTAGGATCTACAGCACGGCCGATACGGGAAGCAGACCTGAAAAGAAATCATCGTTATCTACAACAGGCCCATGCTGAGGCTGAGGCTCGAAATGCCATTATAAAAGGCAAAAAAACTTATCCCTATCGGCCTATTGATTGGGATAAGTAGATTCTCATAACAAGGAGAAAAGGATTTATGAGTGAATCAATTAGGAAACATTTATCTAGGCTGCTTTTAAGTATTTATGTTATTTTATATTTCATAAAACCCACTTTAGCAGGAAATGAATATTTATCGCCTGTGGCTGTTGTGGCTGATAGTTCAGGAAAAAAGCTGTACATTGCCGGAGCCTCTATGAACGAAGTAGTGTCTTTCGACATCACTAATAACCGAATAGTACAAAAATGGAAGCTTCGTGGACGTCCAACAGGATTAGCCTTATCGATCAACGAATCTCAACTTTATGTGACCTGTGCAGGACCTAATGGTGGTATTCAAATATTAGATATAAACAAAAAAACTATAATATCTAATCTTCCTACAGGACACACACCGATGTCTCCTATAGTAAGTCCTGATGGTCACTTTCTTTATGAATGCAATCGCTTTAATAATGATGTTTGGATTCTCGATCTGAAGTCGAAAAAACCGGTTGCAAAAATTCCCGTCCTGCGCGAACCTATTGCCATAGCAATGAGTTCGGATGGCCGTCTGCTGTTTGTTGCCAATCACCTGCCGGCAGATCCAGCGAATGCCGGACATGTGGCATCTGCAATTTCCATTATCGATTTGGCCGAGAAGAAAGTTTTGATCCATATCAAACTTCCCGATGGCAGCACAGGACTACGCGGTATTTGTATTTCCCCCGATGATCAATATATCTTTATAACCCATATTCTAGCCCGTTACAGATTACCTACAACCCAGTTGGAGCGGGGTTGGATGAACACCAATGCCTTGAGTATTATTTCTGTTGAGCAAAAGAGACTTTTTAGTACGTTTCTCCTGGATGATGTGGATCGAGGCGCCGCTAATCCCTGGGCGGTGGCTTGTTCACCTGATGGCCGGTATTTGTGTGTGAATCATGCAGGTACCCACGAGCTTAGCATAATCGATTTACCACTGCTGTTACAAAAAATTTCCAATCTAAGGAACGATTTAAATGCTCTGAAAGCGAATTCTGAACGCTTAATGGGCTCAGATGCTGTGGATATCTCTCAAGATCTAACCTTTCTTGTCGGAATACGAAATCGCATTCCCCTGCACGGTAATGGGCCTCGTGCCCTGGTTGTGGTTGGCACACAAGTTTTCATCGCTGAATACTTTTCCGATAGTCTGGCAAAAGTAGAACTCAGCCTGAATGAGCAGAAACAGGCGCAGGAGCTGGCTATAAAAACCAACAAGACAATAGATCTAGTGCGTAATGGTGAAATGTTTTTCAATGATGCTTCCTGGTGTTTTCAGAACTGGCAAAGTTGTGCAAGCTGTCATCCGGATGGCCGGGCAGACGGCCTGAATTGGGATTTACTGAATGATAGGAGTGGGAATCCGAAA
>SDBT01005887.1_pt1 | contig 20494 bp, 12 predicted proteins | sample 2277101 | NCBI WGS metagenome assembly SDBT01 (sample SAMN10404973, study PRJNA504765) | marine sediment metagenome | isolation source: marine sediment core GS10_PC15, 103 cmbsf | place: Arctic Ocean: Southern Knipovich Ridge | collected 2010 | reverse complement strand
CCCTCTTTGTTCTTATTTGGCACATTTGAAACCTTTTCTAGTTCCAGCACTTTTCATTCGCTTCATACAGTGTGGACAGATAGGATTCTGTAATTGAATGTCTGGTGCAAGGTAGAGAATCTCCAGACCTTCTAAATTAAGTGTGAGTCCGTGAGTTCTAGATTTTGGTCGAACACTTGCATGAACCTTAATCTCATCATCCTTGTGCAGGTTCGCTGCAATATCTCGAAATTGCCGTGTTGGTTCATAGACGGCACAATCAATTCTTGAAGTGTCATCCTTAATTCCAAACACAACAAAGCCACCCTCGAAGATTCGTGGAGATTGATCAACAAACCCTCTAACCACTGCGGCCATGTAGGGACGAAGATCTTTGATTCTTACCTGATAAGAGAGATGTTCGCCAGTGGCTTGATTTGTCCTAAATACCATCCATCTCTCGATATTCTGTGTACTTTTCACAAGGGATGCTGCTTCAATAACATCCTTTGCAGATTCACCGCGTATACCGTATAGGACAGGGTCGGGACCATGTGGTTCTATCATAATACGATTCTCATCATCGAGGTTAGAGAATACACGATTTCCCATTATACGATTCATTTCAATGACGGATTCAACATTGACACCTCGTTTACCAGATTGTTCCATTTTACGATAAGCTAGGTACTCGTATGTGTAATCTTTGTCCAAGGTATTTCCAACTGCGGAGAGTGCCCCGACAAGTCCTCTGCTATTTCCGAGAGTGAAGTGAGTGAGTTTGTATCGTTCAATAATACGTTGAGCTAATTTTATCGGAATCGTACGCCATAATGCAAGCCTCGAGAATTTTCGAATTTCTTCAGACACTTTTCCTGTAAATACAACGAGACCTGGATTTGTGTTCGGATAGGTTTCATCTGCATAGTCTTGAATCATCTGTTCAATGAGTGGAATTAATTCACTGATCGTGTCGCTCTGAGCCTTGAAGCGAAGGGCAACAGCTCCGTTCCCTCGTGTTCTAAATGGAATTCCAGGGTTCAATCGAATCAAGTTAGGATAATCCAGCCACTCCACAGATTTCTTGGATAGTAGTTCCACTAATAGACTAGCGAAATGTGTTGTACATCCACCACGGGGATCATCAATATCGTCCAATCCGATGTGGAATTCTGTCAAGCTCATTTGTCACGCGTCCTACATTTATCACAGATTGTCGATTCATCTTTCTTTGTCCCGTGATCTTCACATACGAGTCTTCCGCATAGATTACAAGCTCTTGATGCAAGGTAGTCATTACATAGGAAACACTTTGCTTCTACACAGCTCAGACAAAGTTCGCCGGACTTCACAAAACAATCCTTGCATACAAGAGCCCCACACATTTTACAACGTGATTCTAGTGGATTTTCATCTCCACAGATCTCACAGGATGTGCCATGTGTATAGAGCATATTCAAATTCCTCTCTGAAAAGGCGCATGACAACACAGAAATCCTTTGCGCTTCTGATTGAACTCAATGGAACCGAGAATTCTCATCTACCATGCACAACAGTGTGACCCAAAGAAGTGTACAGGGATACGACTCAGTAGGATGAAGAAGGGGAAAATCCTCAAAAGAATGAAGCAAATACCACCTAGAGCAATTGTGCTTAATCCAGTTTCTGAAGTTGCGTTCTCCAAAGCAGATACTGATGCACTCTTGCATTCAGGACTAGTTGCACTTGACTGCTCATGGAAACAAGCTGAAACAATCTTTGCAAACTCAAGACTGGGCGCTCAGAGAGCTTTACCGTATCTTCTTGCTGCGAATCCAATCAATACATACAAACCGATAAAATTGTCAACTGCTGAGGCTGTTGCGGCTGCTCTGTATATCTCAGGATTCAAAGCAGAAGCTGAAGATATCATGTCAGTCTTCAAATGGGGGCCTTCATTCATCACTCTGAATCAAGAACTTCTTGATGCCTATGCAGAGTGTGAAACAAGTGGTGAAGTGGTTCAGGTACAGAAAGAAATTATGGACTCGCAGACTAGGTGATGTGGCTCTGGTCAGTTCTGTTCGCTACCACTATATTTCTTCTTCATTAGAATGATGATAATAACTAATACACCAATTCCTCCAATACACAAGTAAATGATCAGAGATGCATCAAACTCTTCATGGATTGTTGTCGTCGGAAATGTATCGGTCATATTAGATATTTCACTTCTCTCAATGATTGTAACAAGAACTGTGTCTGATGAAACACTGTCCAACATATCTGTAACAACAATCGTGTAATTGTATATTCCAACTTGCAAATCCTCTAATTGAACATTCATCGATGACATTGAATCGTTACTTTCACTAACTTTGGTTCCATTTTTAAAAATCGCCAATGATGTATTATATAGTGCATCAATATTCCAATTCAAGGAATATCCTGTACTGCCCTCTTCAATAATTAAATCATCTAACGAATTGATTGAGGCGGGACTTGTTGCGGTAAGGATTGACGGGTAATGGTCTGCACTTCCTGCTGAACCCGGAATTTCGAATATTCCAACTCCATCATAATCGGACCATGAATTTCCTATACTTGATCCATCGTCGAATTGATTGTCAGTTCCGTAGTCATAGACTGAAACATCACCGGGATCTGCGAATTTGTTTCCGTATATGAGATTGTTTGAAGTACTAACGTGAACATACAAATTGGTTGCACCATTGTACGCTAATGTGTTTCCAATAATACTACAACCACTTGAGCCCAACTCTACACCATGAACTCCACCATGTACTATGCTATTCTCTATCGAACAACTATTACTACCACTGAGCCTAATTCCAGTGGAGAAGTCACCTTTGATATAACATTTCTTAATCTCACAGAACTCGCTCAACTTGATGCGAATAGCATAACCTGAAAAACCAGTGATTGTGGTATTTCTTACTTCGCAATCTGAGCAGTATATCATTTGAATGCCAAAGAAACAATCAGTCATTTCACCATCATAGATATGGACACGTGAAGAGTTCAAAAGAATGATTGAACCATAATCAGATCCCGTGATTGATGAGTCAAACATATTGACGAAATAACCTAGAGGTTTTCCATTTACAGTGTTGTTGACAATTGAATGGAGTGAGGAATTCAAGCTAACATAAATTTTCATGCCTTCAATGAATATACCATCTTTAATGAATACATTATCACTAATTTCGCAGTTCGAACAGGATTGCAATAGAAAGGATTTTCCACCATTCGATTCAAAATATGTGGAATTTACAGTACACCACGATATCCCTTTGAGGTATAACGCATGGCCATAATTAAATGAAATTCTTGAATCCAATATCGCGCATTCGGAATATATAATAGTTTTGTCCTCTATGAAGATTCCCCCAGATTCATAGTCACCTGGGTTCCACATCTTTCCATTCCGTTCAATACTGCACTCAACTATACTACATTGACGGCTCTCTTGAAATTTAATTCCTGTTTTCACACAATCACTAACATTACTACCAACAATTGAACAGTTGATACATCCTGAGAAGACAATTCCTTGTGTGGCTTCTATGAATTCTCCTCCCAATATAAACAAGTTATTGCAATCGAATAACCAAAGTTGACCATAAAGTGATCCGTTAAGAGTAGCATCCGAAACTCCTTCGAATACTCCAAGAAACCTATCATTGACGAGATTATTCGTAAAAGTGAGACCATGGCCGGAAGGTGTCTTTGGATTACGTACCTCGAAGATATTCAAGCCACATCCTTCGAACCCGTTATTCTCAACAGAACAATTGTCACTCATGTGGAAGTCGAGACCGATTCCATCTCCAATAAACACGTTATTGTTTAGACTACAATTCGCGGACCCCCAAATGCGCAATCCATAGGATAGAAACCTTTGCGGTTCGAATGAATGGAATATATTTGCAGATATTGTGATATTGCTTGAATCCTCAAGATGCATACCGATGTTGCCAGTCATATTACATTCCTGAATAATTCCATTACTCGTATTCTCAAAGCTAACAGCAGTTGCACTAGTGGCTTCAATACTAGCAATGAATTGACAATTCTGCACCACAAAATATACTGAAGTATCGATTATTCTCAGGGAGAGATGTTCAACATTGATTTCCAATCCTTCAATGATATATGGCATCCCTAAACTTCCATCTCCTGGCCATCCCTGAGTTTCAAAGTCTGCATCACTCTGAATCAGAATAGGATCGCTTGGGGTGTATGAAAGAACTCTTGTTGTAGGTTCTGTCACAAGGACACTTCCCGAATTCACGAATCCATTATCTGTACTAATTGCCAGCAAACTCAAGAATAGAAGTAGGAAAGCACAACAAAGAATGCCGCGTCTTTTCATCACCAACAATAATTCCCTCAAATATTCGCATCCAGAGAAAAGCATAAGTTTTCCTACAATGGATTTTCGCAATCACCTCATGCATTTACGTGGAGTGATCTTCTCAGGGTCCCTGCAAGTATCAAGAAAGTTAGTCCAGATGCTTCACCTAAGCTAGTAAAAGAGAACCATGGAATGTAGTAAAGAAATGAGAGCATACCTATCCAAAATAGAACAGCACCAAGTAGAAGAAAAGAGAAAGAGAATCTCTCTCTCATCAGATTTTGTTTTAATCGTACTTCACCCGTAACTTCTCTGTATCTCACAAAAAGAAGCCCACCTATGAATACGATAAGAGCACCGATAGGACCAAAGAATACTGAGTAAAAACTTGCTTGTGCTGAGCTCCAATTCACTAGTGCAATTGCATCCAATATGATTCCAAAGCAAATGACACCAAATCCTGTTAAGAAGAAAAACGGGAAAGAACTACTAATCCTAATTCTAAGATTATCTAAATTGACGAAACCCAGATGTGCAGCAAAAATGGGGAGAAGCACCAGAGTGCTGACTACTTGAAACAATAACAGTGGCATATGAGCGATTGAATACGGGATGAACCAAATATTATCTGAAATAGGAAAAATACTGTAAGTGTTTGGAATTCTCAGCATTAGTAAGAAATCTGTGATAAGATACAGCAGCGAGCCAAGCACTAAGATATACCCCGTCGTTTTCGAAAATGTACTTTTACTTATTTTTGAAAATGGATTCAAAAAGGTAATCCCTGAGATGATGAAAGAAATGATTGTCAGATGAGCGAGAATAAACCACTCGGGATATACTGATAGAAATTCAGAAGAATCGGTAAATAGATAATAGGAAAGCCCGATAAGCTTGTTCCATGGAGTTGGATACAGAAACCTCCATACAATGTTCAATCCCCAAGAAATAGAAGTAATGAGTAGGAATCTATCGGACCATTTTCGATAGAGGTAGAGGAATCCTAGTGTAAGAAGAATATCGCGTAGACTTACAATTATCCACAGCAGCGGGGACACTACGTCTGTGATGAATAGATGGTTGATAGAAAATCTCTCTGTGACACAGTAATAATACAACCCAGCACCAATCGGAATCAAAAAAGTGCCTATTAATCCTGCCAATACCATGTAGTATGGTAGACTCTTCTTTTCGATTCCTAGGTCAGCTGATAGTTGTTCCATAACGGGTTTCAATTTGGGTTTCTCAACTATCTCCGGAGGAACTGAGGGTTCGATTATCTTCACATCAAGACCGATTGCTCTTGCACACCCACTACAGAGATTCCTTCCTTTGTTTTTCACAATGCAATCGTTACAAAGGGATTTTCCGCACCACGAACAACTAGTTACTGCATCTCTGTCGGAATGCGCATGACAGAGTTTTTCCTCAGATTTACCCAACCAAACTCACCTGTCTATCTTTGTCTAATCTTCTTGTGAATGACAATCACCACTATAACAAAAATCGCACTTCCACCGAAGATGGCACTCCAAATCAGAGTTGGGTCGAACTCTCCAGGAGTTGCTGTCGGAGATGTCGATGGCTCAGTGATGGTAGTATCTATCGATGTAGGGCTTGTAGTAGCAGATGTTGTCGTAGTTGTTGTTATGATGACTTCGACATAGACCTGGACCATTACAGAATCATGCGCACACACTCCCACTCCATCCATAACAACGAGCGTATAATTGTACGTTCCTGGTGACAGTCCATCCAGGCTGACTGCAATCGCAGAACCATTCCATTCCTCACTTACATGTTCTGATCCATTGAGGTATATCATATACCAAGATGGATTAGAATCATATGGAGTCCAGATTATGAATAATCCAGTTTCTACCTCTGAAAACTGTCTATCCGTTTGATCGTCTACTATGGGTGCAATTACATCAATGACTGTCACAAGTACAATGTCTGTGGCATAGTTATCAGCGGAATCAATTATAATGAGGGTAATATTCCATACTCCTGGGATATAACCATCGATGATTACTTGGACAGTCGATCCATCCCATATTCCAAAATCTATGAGACTATCATTCTTGTAGACTCTCCATTCTGAAGGATTGTTATCAAGTGGCGACCATAAGATAGAATGTCCAATAGTGCCTTCATCATATGATTGGTCTGCAGGATGATCCATAACAGGTACAACCTCAAGGTACCGCGGATATCTGTCAACACTCCCAGCACTTCCATCAACCAGGTATATTCCCGAACCTGAGTAGTCTGACCAGTAATTTCCCAATGACGCGCCATCATCCCAGTAGTTGAAAGGAGCTATAGTTACATCATCAGTTGCTTGGGTTAGATTGCTTATTTCGAATCTGTTGTAAAAGATACGATTTCCGGTGCTGTAAGAGTTAAGTAGTTTAATTCCATATCCATTGAGTCTAAAGAGACAATCTATGATTGTGCAATTTGCAGAGCTAAGATATACTCCCACCTGATTTCTTGTAAATGTACTTGATTCAACTCTGCAGTTTGAAGATTCACGAAAATCGATTCCATTCCATTGGCAATAGATACTAATCAGGTCTGTGAAATTGCATCTTTCGGATCGATAAACAACAACTCCACTTCCCGCCCAAACCAGTAACCCATCGACAGGATATCCATCGATCATTGTAATGAAACAATTCTCTACCCTTGAGGTGATTGTATTGGAGAGACTTACTCCTAATTCACAATCACTAATTGAACAAGACTCGATAGTAACATTCTGACAAAAAGCAACTGAAACTGCAACACGAACATTGTTGAAAACGCCATCACGTAGAGTTGAGTTTGTAGAGTCTACAAGGAAAATTTGACCGTAACTGGACAAGTCTACATTAAGATTGTTGCTGCCTATCACATAGCCGATTGGTTTTCCATTCACTAGATTATCGGAAACTGAATGTACCCAATTCCATGTCTGCTCACCTGCGACGAAGAGACCCCCAGAACTAAGATTATTTCGTTCTACAACAACACCACCTGAATCTATAAGGATGATTGAAGCGTCATCAAGATTGTTTTCTAAGATGCGCGTATCACTATCATCTAACAACCAAAACCCTGCCCATTTAGCATTGTATACCCAATTTCTTGTCAAATAGCAATTATGAACATCATAAAGGTAAACACCATATTCAGAGATGTTGAAGAATGTGTTTTCTGTTATGTTGGCGGCCCATGATTCTGAGATTCTTATTCCAATCACGGAATTTTCGATTACATTGCCTCTAATCAGAGTTTCAGAACTCCAAATTATATTGTCTACAATGATTCCATAGTATGCCATAGAGATGTGATTGTCAATAATGGAGCAATAGTGTGTGTCTGTTAGTGAAAATGCAAATCGAGTGTTGTTTATCGTATTCTCTCTAAACTCAATGTAATCTTCGTCATCAACAATAAATCCATACCACTCTCCCTGAGAAGTATTGTTTGTTAGAGTGATTTCTCCTCTTGTTAAATAATAACCATAGTAATTGTTTTCAGCTATATTATCCAACACGCTGATGTTAGTAGAGTCTAATAAAAATCCCCGTTCATTGTCTTTCACGAAATTCGATTGCACAGTCACATTGCCATCCATTGCAGTGATTGTAATTCCGTTTACATTGTCACAGGCTGTGTTTCCGAGGACCATAGTATCCTTAGAATTGACTTGCATTCCAACCACATTATCATTCAGGATGTTCCCTTCGATGTGGTTGTTTTCTCCATAAATCCACAATCCAATCTGAGTTCCTGAAACTTTGTTATTTGAAAAAATGCCTGAGATTGACGTTCCCTCAATTCCATTGTCAGTCAAGTTTGTCAATGTGTTATGTGAAAACGAACAGCTGACAACACCGCCAATTCGAAAACCATAGGCCTTGTTTGTAACAATATTATTGAAAACCATACAATCTTGTGAAGCATCTAAATTTATAGCAGTGCCAAATCCCGACGCTCCAATTACTGTACAATCCCCGATGCTAGTCTTTGAGGTCTGGCTTATAGTGATCCCAAATTGAACAGTTGAAAACACTTCACATTTGCTAATCACACAGTTGGAGGTATTTAACAGGCGCACTGCATAATACCCCCCTCCAAACTTAGTGGAATCTATTTTACCATTGGTCACATTTCTTAGAAAGACCGCAACCCCTGTTGTGGTTTGTGTGAGGTTGCAGTCAACAATCTCAAAATGAGCCGTTGTGTCCTCTATATGAATAGCGTAACCATCAGAAGTGATTGCGAGATTCAAAATCAAATACGGTTCTTCATTTGTTCCCTCACCCTGCCACCCCTGAGTTTTAAAATTCGCATCACTCTGTATCAGAATAGGAGAACTTGGTGTGTATGAAAGATTCAAAGTCGTTGTGTGTTTTCTTTGAGTGTTTTCAAAACTCACTACTCCATTGTCTATGCTACCTATCAGCAAATTCACGAATAGAAATAAAAAGATACCACAAAGAACCATGTGTCTTTTCACCAACAATTATTAATCCCTCGAATTTTAGTGATTGGAAGAAAAACATAAATCTTGTCATAATCTATGTCGTGAATTAGGTGACAAACACTTTTCCTTTTCTTCCCATCTCAGCTTTTCATGATACTTATATCTCGGGATAAACTACCGGAAGAAACGGAGGATTTGTGATTGCGAGTGCGTGCAGTGGTGTTTCTTCTTATCTTCTTGCTAATCGGTCAAATTGGTGCAGTTGGCAAAATAGCCCCTGGTGAATTGGGGCGTAATTCTCACAGTGTACCATCCAGTGTATCGATTGTAAATGTCATTGAAGACCCATACTTCACAACAGAACCGGATGTAGTAGTTGAAGGGGATTCAGGTGAGTTCTCATACAGCCATCACCAGGCCATCGACGCGGAAGACCTCAACTACATGGAACTCATGTGGAGTCACGTTGCCAACACATCACTTGATTTCAGGGTAGGAGAGGACGATAATCTGCCAGATTGTTATGATTTCATTTACTTTTATCAAGAGTTCGAATGGCCTTCGAATGAGATGCCATTTAAAGCAGAGTTCCAGATCAACTTTACAACGAGTATGACTGGGAGTTTTGCCACTGAAGAAGCAGGACAGCTCATGTTCAAAGTATATGTTTGGATGATTGATTCGTCCGGACACTCGCAACAGGTGTTAAAAACATACCCGACCTACTCAGATATCTATCAAGAACGTAGAGCCGCTTTCAGCTACTTTGATCGGCAAGAAGTTTGGGGCGGAATGATTGAAAATTCCACCAGTTTCCAAGAGGACTCTGAAGATATTGTTCAGGTCGCCATTGGTTTAGCCCCTACGTTAAATTTTGAAACGTATTACGCCACTCACCCATGGGATTTCTATGATGGAGCAGTAAATATTAGAATAAAGAGTATTGAACTTTGGGCTTACATGGATGAGGAACCGGACCCTTCACAGGTTCTCACTCCCCTATACAACAGCACATGGGAATATTCGATACGGGAGGTGTTTCCGGAAGTACCGGAAGAGTTTGAGAACTCCACTGAGCAATTCAGAGACCTTGAAACAGATACAGATGGTTCAGTCTATGTTCTTTGTGACAGTGGTTCAAGTTATGAATACCACATTGAAGAGGGGAGGTACTACAGTTCCCAGTTCTTGTTGAAATACAACCCCGCCCTTAATCTTCTCTGGGCAAAGCCCTTAGGCAACATGACTCATGGATATGCAATGACAGTTCATGATGGGTATATCTATACTACAGGATACATTTACACAGATGATGAATATCACAATCTACTTGTCACAAAGTGTTCATCAAACGGGGATATAGTCTGGCAGACTGAGTGGGGTGGGATTTATGCTGAACACGGAAGTGCAATAGCTGTTTCTTCTGACGGAAGTATCTATGTTTGGGCGGCCTACTTCAATAATAGATTTGAGCCTGAATTCTGGAGGTCATCTTTCCTCAAGTTCGACTCAGCGGGAACATTGTTGTGGAATAAGACCAGTGTAATTCCTTTAATGCCAGGACGGGCAGACCTAGAAATGCGACCTGATGGACTGTATAGTTGGGATACGGCATATATCGAGAAACGCGACTTGACATGTGAACCTGTTTGGAATATTAGTAGACAAGCGTTTGCTGCTAACTTCGATGACCGCGGAAACATCTACATTGCCACTCTAGGGGACTGGGGGGGTCCTGGAGCATCCTCAGATGAATGGCAGGTCAGGATTAGCAAATGGAGTTCAAGCGGGATTGAATTGTGGAACAGTTATTACTCGATTTCGTTACCAGATGACAGTAGCTTGAATTTTGAATGTAGATCTATCGATATCGCTCCTGATGGAAGTATTCTTGCGATACTGCACGAAATGGAACTTACTTACGATTATCATATGGTGAAGTTCGACTCATCAGGGAGTTTCCTCTGGGACAAGATGATTGGGGATGATCGATGGCCCGTGTATGGAGGTCCCGAACCAAAGTTGCACATAAGTGATAACGGACTTGCATATGTTGGGTTCGAGCGCTATGGGGATTTTGGTATTGAGGTCGCAGTATCAGCGTTCGTTGTTGGACCATACACTCTTGGGTCAGAAATACCTACAACTATGATCATTGTAGGAATGTCAGGAGCTGCTTTGGTAGTAGTTGTAATTGTTGTCTATATCAAGAAGTATCGATAGTAACTCCTCAACGATAAGTAGCACAGAAGAAAAGGAAAAGTATTGTTTCTCGCCTTCCTCTTAAGAATATGTGAGGGTCCACAAGATATCAGAACTCTAATCCTTTTCTTCGTTCCACTGGTCGCTGCTGTCAGAACCGCAGTTAAGAGGGGTTTTAGATGAACCAATTACACCAGACACACTTCACGATAGCAGTCTATAGACTGGTCAGGTCGATTTATATCTCCGTTTCATGGTGGATAGAATACGCGAGCTTGGGCAAGTAATCGCAGACTGGGCATTGGTAGAACGGATGACTATGACATTCAATACCTTCCATGAAATTCACATTCAGATGCAGGTTTCATACCCTGTGCAGATTCTCACGATACTAAGTACAGCTAGTACTATAGTAGTCATTATTCTTATTGTATACTTAATTCGAAGAGGTCCCACGAATTCTGGAAATCCCAATGCAGTGAAACAGATTCCTGGTGATACCGAAGAATTGTTTCTCCTGATTAAAGATTGGGGATTTGAGAAACATAAGACCCTCCTTGCCAGTTTTCTTCTCGCTGATGAATGTACGATAATCATTCTACTAATTACAAACTTGAAGGAAGATGGTTTTACTGTAAATACTGAAAGTAGCCAGCTAGTGGTAACTGGAGACGGTGGTTGGAGAAATAAACACCAGATCTCAGAAGCAACCGGCCTATCACAGAGAAAAATCTACCACAAGAATGGAATCATTGAACGTTTAGCCAAATTGAGTCTTTTAGAAATACGGGATAAAGATGGTTGGGGTCGTCAAACTAATCAGTACCGTGCTAACATTACTCATACCTTGGTGAAATCAATTTATGCTGCACTACTCCGATCGGAAATCTAAATCAAAAATATCTCTACTTTGCAATATCTGGGAGAAGCTAAGTCGATACTGATGTTTTTGCTTTCCCCACCTAGACTGTGAGGGACGTTTTTCGATGATTCTCTGTTCAATGAGTTTCTCCATGATGCCATATTCTTTGTAGATCTGCTTTTGCGAAACTCCACTCAGCAGGTGAATATTGTACTTATTTCTCCACCCCAAATCTTCCCTATTGATTCTTTGAACTGTCCTTCTCTGTAGGTCTTGGAATACCGCAATGATTAGTGACGTTATGATTGCACGACAAATTCCAGCTGTATCACCATGATTCATCCCTTGTGATAAACTGATTTTGGGAATTATTTCAGATTCAAGATTGTCTGTTTGCTGAATTTCTGAGTGCGTCATCTTTTTGACCTGCCTTCGGCTGACTGAAGTTACATTGCTTGTTCTACAATGGGATTCTTTTCAGGAGGAGGTCCCCCCTCCCAAACCGATTGCCCGGTTCACAAGAACCAAGGAATACTGTATGTGAAAAAAAGTATATGTCTTTTTCTCCGCAAATTCCGAACTATTATAATGCTTATTTTTAACAAATACGAGTTATGGTTACCAATATGCACTGACAAAGCATGGAGAATACCAATATTTCTTTTTTTATAATTTGAAGCGAATTAGTTATCTTTTTCTAACCCTTCTCCCAATTGAAGGGTATAGTTGATGTACTTGAAGATTGGACGACGTCAGTATCTAGCAATAGCATTTTTTGCATGTATCTTGTTAGCAATTAGTCAGTCGATTCCAAGTACGCTAACTTCTTTTCCGCACTCTAATACTAACTCCAAACACTCTCAACAACTGCTATCGAGTCAAGTGATTGATGAACAAGTGCTCTTGGTAAGTGAGTGGATTGTAGTCGAAGCTGGTGAGGACCTCTTAATCGATAATTCTACGATCGTATTCATTCAAGATGAAACGGCAATTAATGTTCGGGATGGGGGCAATCTTATTATTCGCGACTCCATTCTTTACTCCTACCCAAGTTGTTCATGGTGGATATCTGCTGAGAGTGGAGCTGAATTACTGATTGAAGGGAGTACACTCACTGGTTCCGGAACTGAAGATCAAGCCGGAATCAATATTTGGTGTGATGATGCAATTATCGAAGGCAGTCATATCTCGGGATTCGGTGGTGACAACATCAATGTTGGTGATTGTACAGGTGTTCGAATTCAAAACAATGTTGTGACTGATAGTGCATGGGAAGGTATCAATTTTGCTCGAACAACGGATTTGATTATCTCAGGTAATCAGATTTCAGATACAGGGTACTGCGGAATATTTGGTACAGGTTCGGAGAATGTAATTATCAGTGAAAATACTATATCTAATACAATATATTCCGGAGTGTGTTTAGATCATACTTCAGCATCTAGGGTACTAAGCAACAATTTCTCCGAAACCTTTCAGGATGCGATATCCATAGAGTATTGTCATGCTATTACTGTTGATGAGAATATTGTCTTTTCAAGTTATGGAGGCGGAGTTCTATCAATATGGTCTACAAATCTACATATTGAAAACAATGAAATCCGAGAAACCGCTTACAATGGGATTAACCTCATCAGTCATAGTCAAAATATATCGATAGTCAATAATCAGTTCTATGACATCTATTCTTGTGCAGTGGCTGCAGTTTCATCGAGTGAAATTCTCTTGTTTGGAAATCTCATGAATAACATACGTATACATGGATTCTATGGTCTAGATGAGTCTGAAAATATCACACTTATTTTGAACACTGTTTTGGCTTGTGGAAATGGATTCAAGTTCCAAGACGTTCGGAATGTTGAGGTAGTTGGTAATTTTGTTAATGAATCGGTATATCATGACATAAGAGTTGAAACATGCTGGACCGGACTCGTCTATTTGAATGCTTTCTGTAGTTCTGATATTAATGTGGGATTAGCTAATACTAATCTCTTTGATTGGGACAACGGTACAGTCGGGAATTATTGGATAGACTATGAAGGTGAAGATGAGGACCAAAACGGAATAGGTGATAGTCCCTATGTAGTCAGTTATGGGTATGAGGATAATTATCCATTGGTGAGCTTAGATTCAATCAATGACTTTCGCTCTAGTTTCAATATCTCAGCCTATTTTTGGATTCCAGTAGAAAACAATACGAGTACCACCACAACGACCATTATCAACACTAATGTCAGTCCGATGGAAACCCTCTTGATTTTCAGCTCTTCAATTCAGATTTTCTGTGTTGGCATTCTACTGATAATTCTCAAACGTAGATATGCTTCGTAAGTATCAAAGGTATAGTTTCTACAAAGAATAATGGAATGAAAGAAAAAAAGAAGGTTTATGCTTTTCTTCCCTAGTTGAATTCCAGTGTCTTCTATTTGAATCCATTCGAAGGGAAATGGAGGGTTCACACTTGCACAAGCGAAAAATAGTTCTATCATTTATAGTGTTTATATTGGTTGTATCAGTTCTCAGTGTAAACAGTTGTCTTGTTACAGAACAAGGCTCTGAAACCGCAATAAACGAAACTAAATCAACCTCTATTGAAAATCTCAGCCCTTTTGATTCATTAGATCATTCACTCAGTGATTCAACGCCAACTAACTTGGCACTCTATTTCGATGGTTCTGATGAAGTAATCATTCCAAGCGATTCATCACTTAATCCTACCACTGCGATTACAGTGATGGCGTGGATAAACGCGGATGATTGGATTGGAAATAGAAGAATCTTGCAGAAGGGAGTTGATGATCAATATCGCCTTATAGAGGAGGGTAATTTGGAGTTTAGTTTAGCAGGAATTTCAGGTGCGGATATTGAAACTCCTCTTCCAACAACTGGAACATGGCATCATATTGCAGGAACATACGATGGTTCAACTATTAGGTTATATGTCGATGGAGTTGAGAAAACATCGGGTTCTGTAAGTGGTCCAATTCAGACTTCGAGCACTCCTTTGTACATTGGAAACAAGCCATTTAGTTCGTATTCGGGAGATTACTTTAAGGGAATTATTGATGAAGTTAGAATATACAATAGAGCCCTTTTGCACCAAGAAATCAATGACACAATGAGCAATGAATTACCTGCAACTTCTGGACTTGTTTTGTATCTATCATTCGATGCACTTGAAGGTTCTACCTGTCCAGATTTATCTGATTATGGGAATGATGGGATAAATTATGGTGCCGAGATTGTCACATCATTCGAATGGAGCGAAGTGTATGACTGGGTTGTTGAGGGAGCTACAATCCCCTACACAATTTCGGGTATTTACGATGTTGATGAAGATGGCAAATTAGAGATATGGGCTAATGACGAAGATACAATGTATATTCGAGTCTACGAGGCAAATGCAACTGATAACTATGAAGAAATCTGGAGCTACTATATTGGTCCAGATGTTAAGTGGTCAAGAGACCAGACTTGGTTCGGCGATACAGATAATGACACCAAGCTTGAGGCAGTGATGAATACCGGGAATTGGCCTGATGTTTGGTATCTCAGAATCTTTGAGTGTACAGGGGATAACTCCTTCACTCAGACTTTCTTTTATGATATCAGCTCACTCAATGATCCACAATGTCCCGCATGCGGAGATGTTGACGGTGATGGATATAGTGAGATATTCATCGGAGCCAATGATTACAATGTAGGGTTCTTTGAAAATACAGGGGACAACAGCTACGTGTACAAGGGTACTATCCCTGACTCTAGAACAAAGAAGATAACCATTGGTGATTTGGATGGTGACAGCTCATTGGATATGGTTATGGGTGGAGAGTACTATGACAGGAAAGTATCACAATGGGAGGCTACAGGTGATGATACCTATGCGATCTCATGGGAGACTCCTGGTGATGTGAGTACCTATGGATGTTCAGTGAAAATTATTGACCTAGACTTGGATGGTTTCAATGAGATATGGTGTTCCGGTGCAAATAGCCGGGTCACAAGATTGTATGAAACTACTGGTGATAATTCCTTTGTTGACAGGTGGGACTTCACTGATAAGGGAGGAAATGACCCCGGTTATCTTTTTGATGCTGACGGAAATGGGTGGCCTGAGATTGCATGGACCTCTCGATACTCCGGTTCAGGCGATATCAGCAATCAGGAGATTTTCATTTACGAAGCTACAGGGGATAACAGCTACCAGATGAAATGGCAGTCTGGATTACTCACTGGAGAAGAGGGACCCGTCTACATGGGAGATTTCGATAATGATGGATTTTCAGAGATGCTCTACCATAGAAATAACGGAATAGTTCTAGAATGTACTGTTGGATTAATGAGTTGGCCTAATCTACAGGTGACTCGTGAACCTCTTGTACCATATCCCGATGATGTAGTAAATGTGACAATAACCGTAAATTCAATCTCAGGGATAAATCAGTCAATACTCTCATATTCTTATGATGGAGGAGATTTCGTCAACATCTCAATGAGTAATACAACAGGTTGGTGGTTTGGAGAGATACCTACCTTTCCAACATATACCGAGGTTCAATACAAGGTCTATGTACAGAATGGATTGTGGGAATGGACTTCCTCCTCGTTGTATTCTTATCAAGTCATGGACACAGAAGGACCAATCATCTCAACTACAAGAGATCCAATAACACCAATACATTCTGAGGCGGTGATTATCAACGCGACAGTCATCGATGCAAGCGCAATAGAACAGGTCCTAATGCAATATTCCAGTGACAACCAAGAATCATGGACAGAAGTATCCATGAGTCAGGTAGGCAATAATTGGATAGAGTACATTCCATTATTCCTAGGGGGGACGAACGTATCCTATTATGTAATCGCGGAAGATAGCGAAGGTAATTGGGGAATTTCTGATGTAGCGAACTATACTGTTGACGATATTCAGGGACCCTCCATTATCACCTCGAGAAATATTCTGACACCTTGTATAGGTGATCTGGTGCAAATAACTACCGCAGTCTATGATACTAGTATAGTTGATACAGTATGGCTCTTAGTTCGAATCAATAACGGTTCTTGGAACAGCTATTGGATGAACAAAGCAGGGTATCTATACTCTGCATTCATTCCAGGACAGGACTTTGGAACTTTTGTCGAGTATAGAGTGCAAGCAAACGATACCGTTGGAAACTGGGGTGTATCACAGGTCAAGGCATATACAGTGATAGATTGTATTGCTCCGACTATCTCACTACAAACTGATCTTTCAACCCAAGGACAGGATGTTGTTGTACCTATAGAAGTAGGTGTTGTTGATTCAGGAGGAGTGAACCAAGTTCTACTGTGCTATTCATTGGACTCTGGATTCACATTCACAAATATCTCGATGGGCAATGTATCAGGAATATGGTCTTCATCAATCCCAATGGGAATCGTTGGCGAGTCGGTCTACTTCTCAATCTATGCAGGAGACCAATCAGGAAACTGGGAAATTTCTCAGTTATATTCTTATCAGATAATTGATGTTCTCGCACCAAATGTTCTCATCTCAATTACTTCCAATAGTTCAAATCAAACTGAAACTTTTACAGTTGAAGTAGAAGTTACTGATGACAGCGAGATTCTGAATGTGATTATGAGATATACTATAGACGATTGGGAAAATGAGAGTGAATTGACTCTCGACTTCCAAGATGGAGTTTGGAAAATTCAGATAGGGTTTGTTGATTCTACTTTAACTCTACAATATCGAATCGTGGTTGAGGATACAGCGCATAATATCTATGAAAGTGGAATTATGTTCTATACAATAGTATATACTCCCTATCAAGCACCCCCTCTTGACTTTGTCCTTATAGGAGTCACTTCGGGAGGAATTGGAGTTGCAGCTATTCTCATCATCTTGTATCTACGAAGAAGACCGGGTTAATAATTGGGAATTCAAACAAAGTACCATTCGCCAAATGAAGCATTAGTTGGAAAAAGATGTGGCTCTGGTCCAGAGAGTACTCGAAAAGTTTTTGTTTTTCTAACTCCAACTCATCCTCCCCCTCATTGTATTTGCGAATGTGAAATCCATGAAGAAAGACTTGTCAGAATTCACTGAAACAATCGAGGCAGCAATTGATGCGATGTTAAACCAAAATAATCCATTGCTCATCATGAATGATGACGAAGATGCACCGCAGGTACAACTCGAGTTAGATACACAGCTTGAGGAGAAAGGAGTATCCAATGAACAACCAAGAACCTATCACTTCATCAATCTACATCATGATGGAGATATGCTCGATGAACTCTTGGAGATATATCTCTCAAGCAAAGTTCAGAGTCCTGATATTTCAGCGACAGAATTGCTATCATCCCAAAAAGGGAACATATACAAATTTACTAGTCTCGTGAATCTTCTCACAAGGGACAAGTTCATCATCTTTCACATAAAGGAAGATGTTATCCGATTATTTTTTGAAGTTGTAAAATACGCAGAAAATGAGGAATTGATTAATCAATCAAGTCCAAGATCAAGACCAACTTTAGAGTACGATAACCTAGTCAGACGCTTTTTCAATGAATCAACAATGAAGAAATTAGATAGATCAATGTCTATTCTTCCACTACGTCGATTATCAGTACTTCTCTCATCTCTATCAGCATCTTTTATGCATCTTGTCCAGGTTCAATCAAAAATACTTGTGCTGATGAATTGGCGAACATATGCTCTTCTCAACACAATGTACCTCGCTCCCGACATTTGGAGCCGGGTGTACTTCCGGCTATTTGATATCTCTAAGTGTGGTCTTGCTTTGATTCCTGGGAGTACCTTAGAACTGTTCATGAAAAATCTCAATCTGCCTCCTAATCTACGAGCTGAAATTGAACAAAATTGTGATAAAAAATACCCACGTTTTGGAGTGCCTGAGGGCTCGTGGGAAGGCGCCCCTAATCCCGAGAATTGGTACAAGTGGCAGAAGTACTGGGTAGAACAAATGACTAGATACAATGTGCCAACTTTAGTTGAGGAGAAATTACGTAAGGTTCTTCGACAACCGGGTGAATCCGAGGAGAAAGCAGATCAGCTCATTCGTGAACTAAAGGAAACCAAAATTGGATCATTTAACGCTTACAGAACGACGGCAGAAATTCTGCTAGACCAGAGTATTCCTGGAGAGGTGATTGATTTCATCTTGCAGGTTATGATTAGGGGGTTTGGTCAGACTCTACATCAAGCGCGTGAGTTGAAAGAGGATAGTAGTGATATTGAAGAAAAAGAACAGGTGGATCAAGTAAAGATAGCAATACTGGGATTTGGAGGAGTTGGAAAAACCACATTCCTGCATGCTCTTCGAGAAGAGTTTCTACTTTTCGATCAAGGAATTGGAGTTAGTTCCAAAAAGACGTCAGAAAAAATTAGAAACCTGAATATTGTGGTATGGGATTTAGCAGGACAATCACGATTCAGTATCCTCTGGGCAAAGATGATCGCAAATGCACAGATTGTCGTTATTATCACAGATAGTACACTTGAGAATGTACTGAGGTCGAAGAAACTTGTCAGTCTTGTGAAGGAAGAGGTTCCTGATGCCAGGATTATTGCAATGGCAAATAAACAGGATTTACCAACAGCATTGAAACCTGAACGAGTAAGTGAAATTCTTGGTGTTCCCACAGATGGTATTAGTGCCATCGATCCAACCACATTTGAAGATTTGACTCATACTGAAGCAGCGATTCGTGATGCACTAGCTCGATACTCTACTGTGATGTTTTTCAGATACGTAATAACAGTGGTTTACGATGATGAAGGTGAGATGTTAGAAATATTGCAGAAGTTTGATTCAGCTGCTAGCTCACAGGCTCTTCAGAATATTGGTCATAAGGAAGAAATTGAGTCTATTCTTGATATGACATTCAGACGACATGATGACCTTCACCGATGGTTGCAGCTCTTTCTCGTCAAAATACCAATGACAACTGAAGCAATTAATTCTCTAATCATGGGTTTGGGAAGAGGATTAATCGATGCTCAGAACGAGGTTAAACGGATACTATCGAAGTTTGGTGTTCCAGGAACTATTATTGATTGGATTATAGAAAGACTTTCGTCCTAGTCTTCTTCTGTGAAAGATCCATTTCCTAAATCAGAAAATGTGTGGCTCTGGTCCAAAGAGTAGCCCCGATTTTGTTCCACTTCATTTCGTCACCAAATTGAAGCTTTGCAACATCTAACTGCGCTCTCTACCCTACATCTCGGACCGACGCCTCAACGATGTATTCTTGAGATTGCTCAACAGTGATGGGCCGTTTCAACCGGTCCAACCGGGTCCTCAGCAGATTCGCATCTGCATCATCGTCATATCCCGAATGGTGGTATCGTTTCTGTTCCCAGAGCGAGGCTCTCGCCTCCTTCCTTTCGTAAGACTGTTGTCGGTGTGAGTCAGGAGTTTCCTCAGCAGTCACAAGTGACTACCGTCAGTTGCGCTTTTGCTCCAAGGCCACAGATATTTCTGGGAAATTAATGATAAAAAGATGATTACTTGGAGGTTTTTGAATCTTCATCAGAACGCTTTTTCCACATCTGTGGATATCTACCTCGAACCATGAGGACACGTTCACTCTTAGCAATAATCCCGCT
>SDBT01005886.1_pt1 | contig 20494 bp, 18 predicted proteins | sample 2277101 | NCBI WGS metagenome assembly SDBT01 (sample SAMN10404973, study PRJNA504765) | marine sediment metagenome | isolation source: marine sediment core GS10_PC15, 103 cmbsf | place: Arctic Ocean: Southern Knipovich Ridge | collected 2010 | reverse complement strand
GACGACTTCCGCCTCGACGTCTCTGACGACCTCGGCGTCTACCAGCCTGACGACCTCGGCCTCGACCAGCCTGACAACCTCGGCATCGACTTCGGCGTCTACCAGCCTGACGACCTCGGCCTCGACCAGTGCCTCCACGAGCCTGACCAGTTCAGCCAGCACCTCGGCCACCACCTTCGTGGAGGTCTCCTCGGACGCGTTCAAGTTGAGCCTGCGAAATCTGTCCCACGAAATTTCTCTGAAGAATCTGTCTCACGAAATGACGGTCCAAGAGGTATAGACCATGAGCCACGAGCTGAAGGATCTGTTCAAGTTCAACCTGGAGACGACGGTCATTAAACGGCTGGAGGTCTTCGACCTGCTGGGCCGGACCGACTTCACGGTCACCGCCGGGACCTTCACCCTGCGCAAGCGGTCGGACGCGACGGTCCTCCTGACCGGGGTCTGCGTGGTCAACAACGCGGACACCGACCTGGCGGGGAACGCTATCTCCACGGTGACGTTCACCATGGTCCTGGACGAGACAGATGCGTCGGTCCTTCTGGGTGACCACTACCTGAACATCAATATTGAATTGAGCACTGGACAGACCGACGAGTTCCGTTACCCGGTGGAGGTCGTGGACTTCAACACGAAGAGGATTGAGTAATGCCTGATTCACCATTCATCACGGCGGAGAAGTACCGGACGAAGAGCCGGATCCAGTCAGTCAAGGATATGGACTCCGAGGACATCGAGGATCTCCTGATCTTCCCGGCGCAGCGCATGATCGAGGAGGAGTTCAACCTGGACCTGGACACGGACGCAGAGCCACGGCACTGGGCGGGGACCTTCGAGCGGCAGCCGCACAAGCTGGTCGAGTTCAATGAAGACATGCGGCGGGCGATCACTCTTCTGGCGGATCGCCTGGGGATCAATCCAAACCAGTATGCGGCCCAAGGCGTGCGGGGGGCCTCGGCTACCTATGGCCCGAGAATCCCTGGAGAGGTCAGGTCCCTGCTGCGGCGCTGGGGCAAGCCGAACCGTATTTTCCGAACCTGATGGATGTGTAACCCGTGCCCATTTCTCCCCGTGAATCGGAAATCCAGAAGCTCGTCAGGTTTTACCGGAAATCCATCCGAGACCTGGGCAGGGAGTTCGTGGCTTCTGTCGACTTCGAGAAGCCAGGGGTCTTCGCCAAGATCCAGAGCTCGACGGCGATCCTTCAGCAACTGGAGGACAAGACCCGGCGCTGGGCGGACAAGAACATCGCTGGGATCTACAAGGCGGCATCCAAGGAGGCGGCCAAGGATCTGGCCGCGTTGGGCCTCGATCCGGTCAGCATCCAGCGGGCGCGTGGGTTTAACCTCGTCAACGAGCGGGCGATCCAGGCTCTGATGAACGATCCGACTGTGGGCTTCGTCTCCGGGATGCAGAGCGGGATCGGCCAGATCAAGGATCGAATGACCAGCATCCGCCGGTCCGCTAAGATGATCACCGGGCAGCAGAAGCTCCTGGACGAGGTCGTGGCGCGGGTGGGCTTCCTGGAAGGCCGCAGTGCCAACACGATCCGGGACCGGCTGGTGGACGAGATGGTGGGGATGAAAGACCACAAGGATCTTCTCTTCACAGCCAATGCCCTAAAGCTACCACCGGGGGACATCGTCCGGAACACGGCGGAGTTGCCATTCGTCAAGATCCCGAGTGTGAATGCGACGGCAGGGTTCCGCCGGCTGCGGGTGGACAAGTACGCGGAGATGCTGGCGCGTACCAAGACATCTCAGGCGTCGAACCTTGCGCGGCGGAACAAGGCGATGGAGCACGGTGTTGGCCTGATGCAGATCTCGAAGAATCTTCCGCTGCATGACGATGCCTGCATCCTGTACATTGGAAAGGTCTTCGCCCTGACGCAGTCGGCGAAGGACGAATTCGGAGTGCCGCTGCTCCAGGAGCTACCCAACGGCGGGGCACCGTTCCATCCCAACTGCACCCATCAGGAGCTGCAGTTCGTGATCGGGTTCCGGGACGAGAAGGAGATCGCGCTGGCGATGCAGCCGCCACCAGCATGGGCGCTGAATCGACCTTGGGCGGCGGTCCAAAAGGAGTTCGAGCGGGGAGGGGGGAAGGCAGCGGCACGGAAGGCGAACGCGGCGGTGAGCCTGGGCAGGACCACCGGCGGGCGTGATCGTCGTGGGACCAGGGGTGAGGATTTTGGGCCGGACGGTCCGCAGCCTCCGAAACCGACAAAACCTCCGAAGCCCCCCACGGCTCCGGAGCCAAAGATCAGCCCCGATGCGCTTTCCGGCCTGGAGAAGTCTACCGAACGAACAGCATTACCCGGGGTGGAATCATTTATCGATAACACCGGATCTGAGTTCGTTGATAGTATCGAGGGTGTTACTGGCGAGATCTTCGAGAGGAAAGTCATCGATGAGGCGAGACGATCTGTGGACAGAGTCATGTCGAAGGTAAAGGAGATATCATCTTCCATCAAAGAGAGGGTCCTCCGCACGTCAGCCCCTCGTATTGCAAAAGAATCGATCCAAAAAGCAAGAGTCGATCTCTTCATAAAGAAGTCAGTCTCTTCTGTTAAGAACGACATCCATCGATTGATCGTCAGGGAGGCAGCGATGGGAACCAATGTAAGGAAGTTCTCTCGCAGTGATTCCACAAGAGAATTCATCTCAATGAAGATTAATTCTCGCGGCCCGAAAATTTCTAAGTTCATGCTGGATGCATCCATCGAGAGTTCCACATTCGATTCTGCCGTGGATTCTGCAATGTCTGAAGCCCGTCGTTTTGCTGCGACCGTCGCTGCACGGATTGCAGCTTTAACAAAGAAGATGAAAAAAGAAATGCCACTGGAAGACGCAGACAAGATTTCTCGGGAAGCAATGAAGATCTTCATGAACGATCCAGTATGAGGAAATAACGATGCAGTACTTCGCAACCAACGCGCAGATCAGGAAGGCGAACCGGACAGCGGGGCTCGACCGCTACGGCAAGCCGATCGTTGTCGTCCTCTCGGTGGCCACCCACAAGCGCGTCCGCCTGGAGAAGAAGACGACCCGGGCTCGATCACCTGACGGGGACACTGTGACGATCGACGGAACGCTCATGATGACGAAAAACCCGGGGCTCCAGGAGGGGGACAAGCTGGAGCTGATGGACGGGTCGAAGTGGACGGTCTACAATGTGGACGAGACCCTGGACGTCCAGGGTCAGGTCATATTTATTCAGTTTGGCGTGACGAAGCAGAGGACCGTCTGATGGTTGACCCAGTCGTCGACATCGCGGGGTTCGAGAAGGGCATCCTCCAGCTCGTGAAGGCGATGGGGGACAAGGCAGGAGTCACCAAGGACCTGGACCTCCTGGCTGAAGAGATCCTTCGGAGGGCGATCGATTCTCCGATCCCGTCGGACGATCGCCAGCTTGCCAACTCTGCATCCACCTTCCCGGAGCCGAACAAGACTCGGGTGGTCTTCGGATTCAACCGGGTGTATGCAGCGTTCCAGGACGCGCCTGGTCGGACGAATGCGTACATCGTCCGGCCTCGGCTGAAGAAGATTCTCTACATTCCGATCAGCCGGAAGGGCCGGTTCCATCGGCGAGGTTTGAACCCAAAGAACGAAGGCCTGGTGCGTGGTCGGGACTTCGTCCTGGCGAAGAAGGCGGTGATCCCGATCAAGCCGTATGGTAGTACGACCGGGCCGAACCACTATTTCAGCCAGACCATCGCGAAGAACAAGGAATTCATTTTTAAACAGACGGCGCTGATCGTCGAGCGGCGGTTCAAGAAGGCGGTGGAGGATGTGGCCAGGCGGTTCAGGAAATCGCAAGGCCCGACGAGCTAACAGGTTAAAAGGGAGAAGGGCCGATGCAGATCACTGCCGTCAACTTTGCCGAGGAGGTCCAGGATTTCATCGCGACGAATTCCAGCCTGGGCTTGATCGTCCCGGCGGCGGGGGTTGCGGGGAACTTCCTGATCGGTGACATCCTGAACGTCAACGACCTGGACACCCTGCTGGGGAAGCAAATTGTACTGACAATGTTTGAGGAAGGGGGTACGATTACGCGGACCGGTAGGCGACACCTGCAGGAGAGGACCCTGCGGTTCGTCTACAAGGGAAACTCTGGACAGGCGGCGGTGAACCTATGCTGGAACCTCTACACCTACCTGGAAAAGAAACTGACCTTCCAGACGGCGACGTTCCGCATTTGGTTGGCGCGCACCGAGAAGCTACCTGGGGTCTTCGCTGCAGATCAAGGGGGGGTCAGTCTTGCTGATCTGATCCTGACGTTTTTAGTACAGAGCCGGACGGGGTGAACTACCTGGTCGGTCTATTGAAAGTGAAGAGAAATCATGGCGCAAGAAGCACTTAACTCTACCAATAATATCAACTTGGCACACAATGTGTCGATCTGGTTCCAGCGTGATTTCGCGGGGGACTACAACGAGCTGGGGGACCTCGTCGTCGATGGGGTGAACCTCGCTCCGGAGTTCTCTGACTTCCGATCGTACCGCAATGGAATCAATGCGCTTCGTAAGCGCCTCTTGACCAACCGGGCGGCAACGATCACGGCGACCCTGAACGAACCGTCCATCTCGAACTTGGAGAAGGTTCTCTTCGGGACAACCCCGGTGGGCAGTCAGACGATCACGGCACGCGAGGGGAAGCACCTGACGGTCCAGGATGGAGGCAGTGGTCAGATCCAGGTCGACATGGACGACGCAGGGGAGACCGACTTCACTGCACTCACCATCACCGGGATCTTCGATGCGACCGATGCGCTGCTGGCCACGAACAAGATCAGCGCGAACATTATCCCCAACACCGATGGGCTCGTCCTCTTCGACGAGACCGACAGTTCGACGGACATCGGTGACATCGTCTATGTCGTTTACGAGATCGCTCTGACGGGTATGACCTCGACGACGATCTATGGTGCCACGAACGCGACGGTGGAAGGTGCTGCCGTATTCCAGTCCCGGAATCTCGGCGGTGGCGTTATCCAGATCTGGGATCTCGCGTCTGTGAGTCTCGCCCCCAATGGCGACATTTCCTATCCGGTGGACAGCCACCAGACAGTTCCGATCTCGATGACGCTGCAGGAGAGAAGCGGGACGTTCGGCAAGGTTTATACGAAGTAGAGCGGGGTCTGCGCCCCGTTCTACTCGTCAAGGTAAGGAGATTTTTATGCCGCAGATCGGTCGTCATGAGAGCTATGAGATTCAGGTCAACGACAAGGCGAAGGAGATCCTTCTGAAGCGATGGTCCACGGGCAAGATGTTCGTGATCCTCCGCGATTGCTGGTCAATCCTGGAAGAGGGCCTGGATAGCCTGGACTGGAAAAACTCAAGCGAGGTCGAGGTAATCACCGCGCTGGTCAAGGCGTTCATCACTGCAGAGGAGAAGGCTGCGAACCTTGTTTCCCTTTCGCTGGATCCGCGAAATGAGTTTAGCTCGGAGCAGGTTTTGGAGTGGGACCCCGAGGACTTCATCGGAGTGATCACCCGGGTGATCGAGATGAACGTCACTGAGGGCCTTGCAAAAAAATGCCAGGGGCTCTGGGCGACCTTCACAGCGAAGAAGGCGGCGCAGAGCCAAAAAAGTTCGACATCAAAGAACTCCGTGAAAAGCTCGACGGCCTCGAAGAAGGCCTCTTCAAGATCGTTGCCTTCCTCGGAACCTGCGGCTACGGGCTGACATCTCTGACCGACTTCGAGGATGGTCTACCACTGGACCAGCTCCTCGCCTTGAACGTGGAAGCGGGGCGCATCTCACTCGCGCAGAATAAGATGCAGGTGAATGGGATGTGCGTGGCGCTTGGTAGCATGTTCGACCAGAAGGTCCTTCAGACCTTCAACCGGGAGATCGACGCCGCCCTGGCGGAGACAGAGCTCCCTTCCGCCCAGGATCCAGAACCTGTTGCATCCAAGGCTTCAAAGGGAACCCCATCCCCACCTGAGAATGCTGCGGAGATCGCACGGAAGAGCGCGCAGGCCAGGCAGTCTGTCGCGGAGCTGAACAAGCTGAACAAGCTCCTGGGGGGTTTCTGATGGCCGGTACATTCGATGTTGGCTCGATCCTGGCACGAGTTGGTTTTGACACAACCCAACTAAAAAAGAATGCCGCCACCGCGGTCAATGCTGCCAAGGGGCTCGCCAAGGATGTCAAGCGGGCACTGGGTCCCCAGTCGCAGGTCGACTTCATCAAGGCCCGTCCTGTTCTGAACAACCTCAACAAGATCTCCAGGCAGGTCAGGAGGCTCGCCAGGACGGTCCGGACTCAACTGGGCAAGGCATTCAAGCAGGCGCTTCTCTTCCCGGTCCGGGGGCCGATCCTCGCCTTCAGGCTCTTGCGGCGTGCTGGCGTAGGTGCAGCCAGAGCACTCCGACGATCGTTCGGCCTGGTGACGGTCGCGCTGCAGCGCATCCGCCGGGCGGTGTTTGGCATCACGGGGCTCTTTGCTCTGTTCGGTGCGACCATTGGAGCGATCTCCCTGATCCAGCGAGCCCAGGATGTGGAGTCCCTGCGTGGGGCGTTCGACAACCTGACAGCGTCGGTGGAGGGAACGGCTGACGGTTTCCTGAAGAAGCTCCAGGTGGCTACTCGAGGAGTGGTCTCAAACATGAACCTGTTGCGGATAACGAACCAGGCGGTCCTCCTGGGAGTGGTACGCAGCCAGGATGAGTTTGCAGAGCTGGCAACAATAGCTCGTAGATTGGGGAGTGCCGTTGGCCGGGACACAGTCGATGCGTTGTCTGACCTGTCTACAGGGATCGGTCGACAATCCCGTCTGATCCTGGACAACCTAGGAATCATCATCAAGCTCGGACCGGCCAATGAGGCGTATGCGCGGTCACTGGGCAAGACGGTCGATCAGCTGACCGACGCACAGAAGAGGACTGCGTTCTTTAATTCAACCATGGACGCTGCGCGGAAGAAGGTTTTAGATCTCGGCGAGGATTTACCATCCCTTGCCGATGCGGTCGGAAAATTCACGGCGCAGCTCTCCAACACGGTCACAATCTTCGCGCAGGCATTCGTTGGAGCTGGTCCATTCCAGGCGATCGGGGATTTCCTGGAGAAAAACCAGAATAGAATTCGGGCCTTCGCTAACTTTCTTGGTGGTGTCATCAGCGACATCATTGGATTGGTCAGGGGAGTCCTGGATGATCTCCTGAGCAGCAGCGGGACCATTCCACAGTTCTTCAAGGAGCTGGCAGACTTCATCGCGGAGGCTGTCGAGTTCCTGCTGGTCACGGTTGGCAATGCCATCGGCCTGGCTATTGACATCATTTTCTCCAAGCTGGGCCTGGCGATATTGAAGTCTGTGATCGCGATTCTCGGTCTTATCGGCAACGCAGTCACCGACAAGATCCGGGACATCATTGACGATAATGTCGGCGCGGTGCTGAAAAAGGTGAACGAGTTGGCAAAGGCCTTGCCGTTCCTTTTTGGCTTGCTCGGCCTTGCTGTTTCGACCTCGGCGGGGGCTGCGATCGACAAGGAGCTGGATCGGATCGAGAAGGATGGGAAGGCACGCCTGGCTGCACGGGCTGGGGCGGAGAACCGAGCGCAGAAGCAGATCCTTCAACTCTTCAAGGACTCCTCCAGGGAGATCGGAGAAGAGGCGGAGAAGCTGAAGGACAAGGTGATTTCGGAGGTTCAGGACGCGGACCTGATCAATTCCGGGAACCGATTCTTCAAGGCCGTGGGTCAGGGGTTTGACCTGGTCGGCGACCGGGTCAACGAGTTCCGGGAGAACTTCAATAAGATCACGGAGGAGGGGCCGATCCGGCCGGGCAAGACGGCGGCGCAGTTCCTGGACCCGGAGGCCTTTGGCCAAATTCTGGCCCCATTCAAGCAGGGGATCCCGACCCTACGGTTGGAGGTCCAGACCTTGGGCCTGGACGACGCGGCCAAGGAGCTGGCGAAGTTCGATGATGCGTTCAAGGCGGTGAAGGATAGCCTGTCTCCGCTGGCACTCGAAGAGCTGGAGCAGGCCCGAAAGGATCTCTCTGATGCCTTGTCCGATAAGGCTGCCGGGGAGGGGGCGCTGCGAACCAGGGACCGACTGAAGGACCTGGAGAAATCGATCATCGATATCCAGGACACCATCAGGAAATCTGAGATCGGAGAGCTGGCGGTCAAGTTCGACCAGCTCGGGCGGAGCCTGGATGAAGCCTTCAAGGACGCGCCTGCTGGCGGTGGGGCGGCGCTGCTACTGGAAACATTCAAGAGGCTGCGCACCAGTCTCGCTGAACTTGAGATAGAGAAAGTCGCGGACGACCTCCAGAAGCTCCGGGACGGCCTGGACAACATCGGACGGTCAACTGCCGAGACGAAGATCGAGGCCCTGGAGAAGGGCTTCGAGAAGTTCGCGAAAGCTCTGGAGTCCCGTGGCCTGGTCAATGCCAACGACCTCTTGAAGAGGATGCGAAAGAACATCAGCGATCTCCAGTCAACCCTGGCGAAGGCAGAGCTGGACGCAACCCTTCGGAGATTCGGCGAGGCTATCCAGAATGCGAAGTTCGAGTCTGATCAGCTCTCGAAGACACCGCTGAGGAAGGAGCTGGCGTTGATCGGTCGGGAGTTCGACGAGGCCAGGGAGAAGGCTGCGGCGGTTTCGAGGACGCTGTTGAGACAGGCTGTCTCGGCTGGTGCTAACGCAAAGGCCCTGATCGAGTTGGGGAACGCGGCGGTCGAGGCAAAGACGAAGCTCGACAACCTGGAGACCGACGCCAGGGGCCAGGCCTTGGAGGACGACAGGCTGGCCGGGGTCGAAAGATCCACCCAGGACCTGGCTGACTCCGTGGGCCGGAACGTGGGCGATGGCCTGATCAGCGCCTTCGCTCGTGGCGAGAGGGCCAGCAAGGCTTTCTCCGGCGTCCTGTCAGGCTTCGTCGAGGATGCCCTGAACAAGGCAATCCAGAGCGCGGTGGACCTCCTACAGAAAGGCCTGGAGAAGGCGTTCAACTCTCTGAACCTGACCGGCGATGCTGGGGGCCTGATCGGTGGCATCCTGGGGATTGCCTCGGCCATCGCTCTCGCGGTAAAATCCAAATCGTCGGCGACGGTGGATGATTTCTCTTCGGCCATCAGCAGCTCGGAGGCGGTCCGGGGGGTGGTGGCCGGTCCGTCGAACGTGGCCATCGCCAAGGTGGGCGACAGCCTGAAGGAGGCGCTGAGGACAACGGAGGTCCTGCTCGAGCAGATCCTGCAGTCTATCAGCGGCAGCGCTCTCGGCGTCGGAGGTTCTCCGGGAGTCAGTCTACAAGGCAACGCGGCACTGGATCTGTCGACCAGTACGCAGTCATAGGATTAGAAGATGGCCAACATCCCGCACTTCCTCGGCGACGTCCGCAAGGGCGACCGAGTCCAGTTTCCGATCGAGTGGTTCTACGACCTCCACCATGAGCTGGAGACCGACGTGGAGCCGGGCTGGGCAGCGCTGACCTATGACGTGCTGGACAACGACACGAAGATCTACCTGAAGCAGGGCCTCGCGATCGACGTGGCCACCGACTCCCCGCTGGGGAACATGGGATGGGTGGATCTCGTGCTGGAGGACGAGTTCGACAGCGATGGCAACCGGACCTTGACCTGGACCGAGGGCCAGAGCTACACGATCATCATCCGGGGCTCGGAGCTGACTGACCGACCCTGGCGCACCTTCTTCATCACCTTCCGGGTGGAGCCTGCCCAGCGTCAGGCGTTCGCGGGTACGGTCGAGAAGGGGCAGGTCTTCTACTTCATGCATCGCGAGGAGAATCGGAGTGCGATGTGGTTCGACGTGATCGACCCGAAGAACCAGAACGTGGTCAGCGCGGACAACGTCATGACCCAGTCAGGGACCACCGACTTCGCTGTGGGTGGGAACAACTCCTGGATTGGATCGATCCCGTCTGAGGGGACGGACGACCTCTCCATCGGTCGGACCTACTGGATCCGGGTGAAGGACGAGACAGGCGACGACCCGCAACTGACAGCTCTGTATTCCTTCTCCGTGCTCCCACGCCTGCAGTGGTCGCTGAAGCGGCTGCTGGGCCTCGGAGGGGAGAACATGGTGCTGGACAACTTCTCCTATGACCAGGCGGGGAACATCACCGGGCTGCGCGTGCGCCTGTTCGAGGAGTCCCAGGACGCGGACAACGCCACCTCTGGCGTCACCGACCCGGAGCCTGGCGAGATCGCATCCTATACCGTGACCCAGGAGCATGAAATCCCGCGCAACGTGCGCACGTTCCACAAGTCGATCGCGGAATTTATTAGCACCACATTCCCGAAGGACGTGTAGAAGAATGATTGAACTGGTCGAGCACCTGAAAGACATCAGCGGCGAGCTGGCGATCACTGCCCTTTTTATCTACTACCAAATAAAAAGGGACAAGGTGTATGACGCCAGGCTCGGGGAAATGACGGGCCAGTTCGTGGAGGTCTCGAATGAAGGTCACAAGGTCGCGGAGGGACTGAAGGAGGCCCTGGATGACTTGAGGCAAGAAATGAGGTCCTTCCCCAACAGAATGGCAACCAGTTCCCCCCCGGAGAAGAAGTAAAAATTGTGTCGATCCTTGGCACCCTCAACAGGGCCTATCACAATACGAAGCAGTCTATCCCACAGGATCACGGGTGGGCCTACGATCCTTTCGGGAAGATCATCTCCACGACCTACCAGTCCACGGCGAGGATCACGAGCATCACGAAGTTCTCCGTGGGGAGTGGTGATATCGTATCCGTCACGATCGAAGATAAACTGTTCCCTGAACAGTCACCGGCGGTCGGGGACACGATTTTCGTTGCCGGGATCGCTGGGTACAACGGGGAGTTCACCCTTGTCTCCGTGTCAACGTCTTCCAAGACATTCGGCTATGTCGACGGCGTCAACGCGGCCAACAATACCGGGGGGGACGTCACCGTCACTGGCGACGGATGGATGTACTTCGCCCCAACTTCTCTCGGGGAGATCCTGATGGACCCAGCACGAGTAATGAGTCACCCGTCCTTCCGGCAGAGGGAGGGCGAAGGGATCTACACCTACCCCTTCCCGCCGGACATCACCCTCAACTTCATCTACCACCCGGCGACGAAGGTGGACGGGACCATGCAGCGCACCCTGTCCAGCAACGTCTTCATCACCAGCCCGCAGCTCGACGAGGACGTAGTGATCTCCGAGATCTGGCTGGGGGGCAACCGAGAGCTGTCGACGCTGTCGGAGATGTTCCGGGTCTTCCACCAGTACTGGACGACGATACCGGACGCGGGCAAGGTCCTGGGCTGGGAGCCCCGGGAGCGCACCAGCGATCGATTCGGCATCCAGATCGCCAGGGTGACCCTGGGCGGCCTGGACTACAACTACCGGGAGGTCCGTGACGTGGCCACCCAGGCCGCCGGGTCTTACCTTGCGCAGCAGCTCACCGTCCAGTTCAAGCTGGCGCGGAAGGTGCGGCCACCGACCCCACAGATCACGATGGTGGGAAGATAGGATGGCACGGACCCTGGAGCAAGCCAACCCGACCCTGGACAAGATCGCCGAACGTCTGGAGCTGGCGGGTGCCGGTGCGCTTGGTGCGATCCTGAAGGGCCTATCCGGCACCGTCGAGGTCACCATCGAGAAGGGGGAGTTTCTGGACCATGTCAAGATCTTCTCCCAGGGGATCAACAACTTCTCCAGGACGCTGACCGGGACCTACACCAGCCTGGGCAAGGGGCGGCGGAAGTGGTCCAGTGATATCGTTTTCGGAGTGGACACCGACTTCGGCTTTGTGGACGCACCGGCGGTGAGGAATTACCTTCAATGGCAGGTCCGGAAGAAGATGGTGGCCAACCCTTCCGGACCTCTTTTTGACGAGCCAACCATGCGGCGGAAGGTCGAGGCGGACCTGCGGATAGACCGCGACTTCTTCACCCCCAGGACGTACGTCGAGGACCTGAACGTCTCCGTGTCCGACATCGCCATCGTCGAGGCTTCCGGGCTTGCGTTCCGAGATGATACTGAGTCGATCTACATCGTCAGCGACAACGGATGGATGAAGGTGGTCGACCGGGACGGAATCGGCATCGGCATCCCGGTGCAGCTCTCGAACTACGGGACACTGGATCCGGAGGCAATCACCTACATGGGTTCGGATCGGTTCGCTGTCCTGGACGAGGGCAGCGTGGGCGTCCGGGCTCCCCGGCTGTTCCTCTTCCACCACCGTGAGGGCATGTTCCATCTGTTCGATGACATCCAGATCTACATACTATCGGACATCACGGAGTTCTCCGGGGGCCGGGGTGCCGAGGGTCTGGCGTACGATCGGGCGAACGATGTCTTCTATGTTGGGACGCAGCCGGTGGGATCTGGCGAAGGTGGTCTGTGGAAGGTGGACTACAAGAACAAGAACACGGACAACGAGCCGACCCAGACGAAGCTCTTTGACTGGTTCGACGCCTTGACAAGCCAGGGGCATCTGACCTCGTCCGCACTCTTCGCGGACATGCACTACAGCAGGAGGCTGGCCGATGGCCAGTTCTCTGATTCATTATTTTGTCTCTTCAACAACCAGGGTACGAGCACCGACGACCCTGGGGATCGAGTTGTGATCCAGATCGATGCAGCCGACGGGAGATTCATCAGCAAATTTACCCATGCACTCGCCGAAAAGTGGGAGGGGTTTTGTTTCAATGACGACCGCGAGGAGATGTACTTCGTCAGGGAGGGTGTCGGAAACAACTTCAAGCGGTTTGCACATCGACAATTCGACGAGGCGGAGATCTTCCGTCGGCAGTTTTACGTCAAGGAGCTGCCGACAAAGAATGGAATGTTCGTCAACAACCAGGAGGCACAACTGGGGGAGGCGTTCGTCTTCGTCAACTCTGTAGACGTCAATCAGTTTGCCAAGGACGCCAGCCTTGGGATCAACATCCTGCCCCGGTTTTCTGACGAGTTCTTTCTGCAGCACGAGTATGAAGGGGACTTCGAGAAGATCCTGGAGACCAGGTTCTTGAGTGGAGTTCTGGTCAACGATCTGGGGAAGCGGCAAGGGAATCAATGGGCGAACACGCTGCGCAATTTCGGCGGGGCCAAGACCATCGAGCTCTTCCTGGACAATAACCCGACGGCGGCGGTGGCCGAGATGGCTATCGAGGACTTCCACGGGTATTACTGGGCCTCTCCGGCAGTCGGTTCGCATACAATCGTCGCCAGGCTTCGGGCGAAGCTGGCATCGTCCGACTTCGTCGACATCACTGGCCACGTCCGGATGAGGCAGATTTCATGTCCGTGAACCTGAACTATGGCGGGACCGACGCGGACAACCCCATCCTGACGGGCCAGGCCTTGACGATCCGCCTGAGCAAGCAGAACGCGGACGAGACCCTGCGCAAGGCGTGGGTCACCGTGGGGAACCAGGTCTTCGCTACGATCACCGCCCTGGCCACAGAAACGGCCTTCCAGATCAACTTCGACGTGGTGGCGGGAGTCCGGCTCAAGTCGGGCACCACGCCTGTCAGGAACGAGATCCACGTCACCACGAGCCAGCACCGGCACGCCAAGATCATCGTGTGGGTGGCTGACCTGCCGCCGGTCAAGGTTCTCCTGAATGGATATGACGGGGAGGACCCAAACAAGCCGCTGATCTTCTCGGTGTATTCAGCCTGATGGCAGGGTCCACGAACACCATCCTGATCCGGCAGACGGTCGGCATCACTCAGATTGTCGGCAACGGGGTCGTGGCCATCGTCACCCTGGAGAGCGCCTGGCCGAACGACAACCTGCGCACCGGGCAGAAGATGAAGATCACAAACTCCGACAGCTTCAACGGAGTTTTCCCGATCACCCGGATCAACGCGACCCAGTTCCTGTTCACCCACCCGGCCGACGTCACCGAGCGGCTGACGGACGCGATTGCTGGTGGCCACTACGCGAGCATGACGGACGCGATCTCGGATATTAGCGGTCAGGCTCGATCGAACCTGGTGATCACGGACACCGATATGGAGTTCGAGCTGTACGATGACGTCGCTGGGGGCCTGGTCGAGACGGCCCAGGTGGCGTTCGACGAGGGGAGCTGGAACACCGACCGGACCCACCGGCTTAAGCTGACGGCACCGGACACGGAGAACCTGACCCCGTGGGTCGAGGGCTCCGGGTTCTGCCTCAAGACGGACGGCGTGGCTTTTCCGTCGGCCCCCTTGAACGGGATGATCCAGTGCGAGACGGGCCTGGACATCTCCATCAAGGGCTTCGAGGTCGACGGCACCGAGATTACGGACGCGGACAATACCGGCAACAAGAACGGGATCTCCTTCGCGGGCGGAGGCGACCGACCGGGTTCCATCTTCATCGAGAACATGCGCGTCCATGATGCGTTCGGGGTCTCCGGCAACCGGGACGGAATCTCCATCAGCAGCGGCCTGGCAGGCACCGACATCGGGACTCTCTACCAGCTCCGGAACGTGGTCACCTACAATAATTCGGATGACGGTCTTCTCCTGAACGCCACCGGCGGGGCTCCGCTATTCCACCCTGACTCGTTCTGCGATCATGTGGTGGCCTACGGGAACACGGACAGGGGGATCACCATCTCCGGCGGGGCTCTGGGAGTCAACTTCCGCAACTGCTATTCAGGCGGGAACGGTGGGGATGACTGGTCCAACTCCATCGGCCGGTATGGCAGCTTCCTGGCCAACGGTTCCGATGACGGGACCCCGAACGTGGAGACGGACTTCTCCACCATCGTGGCAGATCCGGAGGCGGTCTTCATCGATCCGGTGAACGGGGACTTCCGCCTGGCGCTACTGACGGACGGGAACGACCTGCTGAATGCGGGGGTCTCTACCCCGATCTTCTCCGACTGGCCTGGCGATCTGAGCATCGATGACTCGGCGGACATCACTGGGAAGCTCTGGGGAACCGACCCGGATATCGGCATCTTCTCCGGCGACCCCGGGCAGCAGATCACCACCAGCCTGTCCACCTCGGCGTCCACGTCTCTGTCCAGTTCCCTGTCCAGCTCGGCGACATTCAACCCGGAGGTGATCGATAGCCTTTCAGGGGACCTGGATACGACCGATGAGGACTTCGTCCAGATCGTCGAGCTGGGGGACGAGGTCAGCGGAGTCTTCCCGATCGCGGTGCCGTCCTATTCGATCAAGTATTTCTATGCAACCTCAGTCCCGGGGGTCCCGAACAAGAGCGACTGGGATACGGGCAACTGGAAGGCCCGCGTCCTGGTCTTCGACGACCAGGGACCTGGTCCTCTGTCGTCGGTGCAGCTCCGGATGTTCGTCTCCAGGGTCAACAAGGACGGGGAGCCACGATCGATCGAACGCCTGGCGACCCCGGCCGGCTGGACCGTGGTCACTGGGTCCCCAGCGCAGCGCTTCGTGTGGACTGCCCTGGAGTGGAACGAGACCGACCTGGGCTTGGGTGGATTCCAGTGGGAGCACAGCGACAGGATCCGGATCACCTACGAGTTCGCCAACGCGGACGGCAGCCGGGAGGCGAATTTCCGGCTGCTCCTGGGATCGTTCTCGGCGTCAGGGGTCGACAAGCCGGTGGCTCCACAGGCATCCACCTCGGCCTCCACCAGCGCCACGTCCAGCCTGACCAGCTCGATCACCACCGTCCACGAGGTCGATGGCCAGCCTGGCCAGGGGACGCCATCGTCTGAAGGGGCGGAGGTTTGCTTCCTGACGGGATCGACCCCGGTCTGCCTGCATGTCAAGTTCTTCCCCAGGTACAACGACGCGCACCTGATCCAGCACGCAGATGACCAGATTAACACGGGGGAGAAGGGGCTGAAGATCTGCGGGACGGCGGTGGACGCCGAAGTGGGGGACCACGAGCGCGCAGGGAACCCCATCGGCAACGCCATCGAGAGCTACCAGGGCTGGAAGACCTGCCAGGTCCTCCGGGCCGCTATCTCCCTGGAGACCGATGGGGATGTCGTGGATGGTTTCCCGGAGGGCTCCGTGACGACCTTCTTGACGGAGCGGCCGGTCGAGCAGGTGAAGATGCTGTACGACCCGGCGGTCAGCCTGCCGTCCTTCCACCGGTACATCTTCCGGATGCGGACGGTGGCAGGGTCGGCGGTCTTCACGGACCTGGTCCAGTATGTCTACATCGTGGGGCACAACGCCTGCGGCGAGGGTGGTGCCCCGACTTTGGTTAACCCGGCGCGATGTCAGTCGGCCGGAGAGGAAGCCGGGCAGCCGGACCCGGTATTCGAGACGACCACCACGACCACCACCACGACGACGACTACGACGACCACCACCACGACCACCACATCGTCCACCAGCACCAGCTCGACAACGACCAGCTCGGTGACGTTCACGACGACCAGCATGTCGACGTCCAGCCAGTCCACATCGACGAGCCTGTCCAGCTCCAGAAGCACCTCGACCAGCTTGTCCAGCTCCGCCTCGACACTATCGACCACAACGGCGACGGAAAACCCGCTGCGCTACCAGCCTGACTCTTCCATCGTGGAGGAGGGAACAGAAGCGGAAGCGGGGACCCTGAGCTACACCATCCCGGCTACCACGGGGGTCTTCTCCTTTTTCTCCACCCCGGTCAATGTTCCGGGCTTCCAGGTCTGGGCGAGCGGGCGGTGGTATGTCCGACTACACCCCTTCGCGCAAGTGGGACCGGCACCCATGGCCAGCGTTTTCGCGCAGATTTTCATTCGGCGCGTGAGCGTGGACCTGAAACCCAGGTCATCCCTGTTCTCCAGCGAGTCTCCCAGCTATTCCATGGTGGAGAACGTATCCATCGGGTTCCACTTCGACAGCGTGGTCTGGGACGAGGACTTGGTGGGGATCGGGGGGGAGTGGAAGCCGAGCGACCGGCTGCAGGTGGTGATCGTCCTGTCGAACACCTCGGCATCGGAGGCAAACTTCGATCTGGACATGTCCACCTTCGACAAGTCGGGGGTCTCTAATCCGCTGATCTTCAACACACCGCCCCCCCCGACATCCCTGACGTCGTCCGCGTCCACCTCGGCCTCGACGTCCGCCTCGACCTCCGCGAGCACGTCAGCGAGCACCTCGGCCTCCACGAGTGCCTCCACGTCAGCGTCGACCTCCGCGTCCAGCAGCGCGAGCACGTCAAACTCGATCTCCACCTCCGAGTCCAGCAGCGCCAGCACCTCGGCCAGCACCTCGGCATCCAGCAGCGCCAGCACCTCGGCGTCCACCAGCGCCTCCACGTCGGCCTCCACGGGGCCGACCAGCAGCTACTACCCCTACGTCTTCGACTCGGTCTATTCTCCGGACCTGGGGGACCCCCTGGAGATCTACCAGCTTGTCCCGCTGGGCGAGGAGACAGCCGGACAGATCGCGGTGAACGTGCCGATCTTCTCGGCAACGACGATCTGGGCCTACTCGAACCCGGATGTCCCACTGAACCCGGCCTGGGAAACGGGGACATGGCTGGCCCGGGTCTTCGTGACATCGACCTCCGGTCCGGCTCCGTTCGTTGGATTCATGTTCGCACGCCTGGGGGTCTTCCGGGTCGACGCGGCGGGCCTCCTGGTGTCCACTGTACGGCAGACGACCCTCCAGTCCATGCACCTGGGGGCCCCAGCGCAGCAGCTCTCCATCGAGGATCTGGCCTGGGACGAGACCGACCAGCTCCGGGCCACTGATGGATTCGCGAGGACCGACCGGATGGTGGTGGCCTGGCAGTTCGCTAACTTCCACAGCAGCAAGGAGCAGAACTTCGTCCTGACCACCGGCGTCTTCTCGGTCTCCGGCGTCGAGAATAAGATTCAGAGCTTCACGAGCTCGGCATCGACCTCCGTGTCCACATCGGCCTCTACCAGCCTGACGACACCGCTACCATGAGCAAGCGCAGATTCTTCGGTTCCCAGATCGACACGGTTCACCTGCAACCGACCAACCGGATGCCAGGGTGGCGTGTCTTCATCTGGAACAAGAACCGGGCATCCATCCACGATGTCGTCCTCGGAAATCCGGAGTCCCCGGAGTACGACATCTCCCCGTGGGTCATGTCGATCAACTTCTCAGAGAACATCGTCTTTGAGAACAACGACGACGCCATGGCATCGAGCCTCACGATGGAGGTCATCTACGACCCGGAGGGTGATCCCATTCAGATCACAGAGAAGACCATGGTGGATGGGACTCCGATCCGGGTGCTGCAGGGAGACGAGCGCGTGCCTGTAAAGAACTGGGTCCCGATCTTCACCGGAGTCATGCGGGGCGTCCCCACGACCACTGAGTTCAGCCGGAACCAGAAGAGCCCGAAAACCCTGACCATCTCCTGCGTCGACCGGGCGGAGAAGTACCTGAACAAAGTGGTCACTGCGCGGGCGTACGATCGGGGAACGGACGTGGGGAAGGTGGTGGTGGAGACGGCGGTCGAGTGGATGCAGCTTGACCGGCGGGAGATCATGATCGGTGAGCAGGGCTACTCGGTGGGCCACGAGCAAAACCAGCTTGTGGACATCGAGGTCCTGAAGGGTATAGCGCAGGCGCTGTTCACGGTGGGAAAGAAGCCCCGATTTAATTCGGATGGCTTCCTTGTGGCTGCGGACACCGACCTGGACAAAGCGCCTGCGCGTCGTTACCTGTCGAAGGACCACATCATCGCCATGACGCGGTCCGCGGTCTTGACGTCGATCAACAATTCTGTCCGGCTACTCGGTCTGTCCAACGAGCTGACGCAGGTAGTGGAGCGCACCAAGCGCCTGGCGCATGGGACTATCACAGCGGGATTCTTTGAGAAGTCCGTGCGAGAGACGATCTTCTTCAGCGAGGACGACGGCAAGCCGAAGGGGGGAAGGCGAGCGAAGGACACGTTCCTGGGGAAGGCGGACGTCTCCACGATCGGGGACAAGTTCGGGGAGAGCCTGCGGTGGCGTCCGGCGATCGAGGAGGATGGCTTCACGGTCTTCTCCGGCCAGCTACGATTCAAGACCGGGCACGATCCGATGGTGCGGGTCATCCTGATTGCCACCTGGTTCGTCAACGCCATCATCGGGTATGTCTTCAGGTCCATTGCCGATGTCGCGGCGTCGGAGAGCAATGTTGAGTTGACGCTGGTGGCGGACATCGTGGCGAACATCGCAGAGATCATCGCGGCGCTGGCCATGATGGGGATCATCCTGTCCATGACGGAGATCGGGCGAGTGGACTGGGAGGTCCACGGGGATCCGTTCACCAACGTCTACCAGCAACTGGCGGCGACGGCGGTGACCACCGGAATCCTAACGGAGGACATCAAGGAGATCGAAATCAAGAATGACTGGCTGTTCCAGCTCTCGTACATGCAGGGCATCGCCAGGGAGCTACTACGGCGCGAGCTGGTCAAAGGGTGGACGTACGAGATCGAGATGATCGACGACCCCCTGATCGAGGTCGACGACATCATTGACGTGGACGGATTGAAGTTCTATATAACCTCGATCCGTAAGCGGCTTATCCGTCCAGGGACCGGCGTCATGAAGCTGACTGCATGGAGGACGAAGTAATGGCGAAGAAGAAGAGCCCAGACGTGACCGCGAGCAAGCTGATGCGGGCGGCGGATGCCGTGGTGGAGTTCAGGAAGAATGACCCACCGCCACCTTCTCCGTCCGGCATCTTTAGCTTCAAGCTGGTGCCGGTAGCTCTCCTGGTGCCCCTGGGCTTCGCGGTTCTCTGGGGCTACGACTTCTACAAGGAGGCGACCGTCGACCGGTGGAAGCGGAGCGCCGCCATCGAGATGCACAGGAAGCGGGATGCGGTCTTCCATGACTGGTGGCACGAGGTGAAGAAGGCGTACGAGGACAAGAAGCCGCTGCCGGACTTCCCGAGGAACCTGCCAGATGGGGAGTGAGCGCGTATTTTCAGTCGTCCGAGAACTGAGCCGTCGAGAGGTCGAACGGCACAAGAAGCAGTTCATCGGTATTGTCGTCACCGAGCCGGAGTTCAAGGTCCAGGACGAGAATGGCCTGACCGAGTACGTCTGTGACATCCGTGTTGGGGTGGGTGGGTCCACCAAGCAGGACGGCAGCTTCCAAGAGTGGGCGATCATCAAGAATTGCCTGATCGCTCAGTGGGCGCACGGCATCGTCACCGATGTCAACATCCCCGTGATCGCAGAGCGTGGGGAGTCCGGGCGCGTTACGATCATCGCCAGGAGCGAGATCCACCTGCCGGACCTGATCCTTGACGCCTACAGCTTTGTGGAGCTGGGCTTCGGGTTCATGCAGAACGTGGAGGTCCAGCTTGACGGATCGGTCCTGGACGGGTATGGCTTTCAGATCGCAGTGCCTGGCACCGTCTCGATCCCGACGGATGGTTTGAGTGTGGGGGCAGGCAATGAAGACGACGAGAACCCGGTGGAGTATGATCCTGGGGACGGCGTGAAGGACAAGAAGCCTACGTTTATAAATAACTTGATCGAGTGGGGTTCCACCGACTTCGACTATGGCGTCACCAAACTCGGGGCGCGAGATCAGCACTGGGAGGATTGCTAAATGTCATTCAAGGCCCCGGCACTTTTTACCACGATTGACCCG
>SDBT01005885.1_pt1 | contig 20496 bp, 22 predicted proteins | sample 2277101 | NCBI WGS metagenome assembly SDBT01 (sample SAMN10404973, study PRJNA504765) | marine sediment metagenome | isolation source: marine sediment core GS10_PC15, 103 cmbsf | place: Arctic Ocean: Southern Knipovich Ridge | collected 2010 | reverse complement strand
GCTTTAAGTATTTCGGCCAGGGTTACGAAGTCGTCCCTGAGGTATGTATACTCCCACGTGGCGCCGTGGGCGCTTGGATAAAGGCCTGTGAACATCGATGCATGGCCCGGCAGTGTCCATGGCGCCGGTGATGTGGCCGTTTGTGAAAACTTGTGCAGAATAACTGAGAAAACTCCCTTTCCAATATCGTTACACCTGGTGCAACGATAATCAAGGGATGTGGGCGGATTTGGGGGTGTTATGGGCGACCCGGGCTCGGGCTATTTCGGCATATTCCGGGTCCTGTTCGATGCCGATATAGTCACAGTGCTCGAGTATGGCTGCCTGTAATGTCGTACCCGATCCAGCAAAGGGATCCAGAATAATGGATCCGCGTGGAGCGATCGCTTTGATAAGTTCTTGGAGCATTTCGGCCGGTTTTTCGACTGGATGTTTTCTATCTCTGGACAAGGTAGCCTTGTGGCTCAAGATATCAGGTCGCAGGATTCCGTCGTTTGGTAGATAGTGCCCCTTATTTCTCGCGGCGATAATCATCTCGTGTTGATGCCTCCAGACCCTCCCCATACCCGGCCTTTCCTTATCCCAAATCAGGCATACCAGCTTATCCCATAAATTGTACATTGCAGGGTAAAAAGCCGGATAAGAATCCGCATTACAAAAAGCCAGCACGTGCCCTTCGTCTTTACAGACTCTCCGCAGCTCGATCGCTATGACGGACCACCACGTTGTGAGAATCGACATGTCCGACCACTTCTTACCCCAATTGAATCGAGACTGATAATGTGTTGCAGGCGTAAAAAATGGCGGGTCCGTAACAATGGCGTCGACCGAGTTGGCGGGGAAGTCGCGCATTACCTCGAGGCAGTCGCCCTCGATAATCTGATTTACAGGTAATTCCATCACGTTCTGAAGCTTAGTTTGAATTGGTCGAGGGTGGGGGATGTGTCGCGGTCGGTCGATGCTGTCAGGGTGGCCAACACTTTGTAATACCGCGTTTTGAGGGTTATGGCGTCGTTATGGGCTACCGTGCCGAGGTACATTTCTTCGCCGCTGAATTTGCCAGTCTCGGAGGCCCACATCTCGACAACGAGTACCGAGTCGTATCCTTCAGTTTTCACCAGTGTGACGGCGCCGACAGCTTCCGGCTGCTGCCCCAGATCGATAACAGTCTGCCACGTGCCGGTCTCGAAATACCGCATAAGACGCCACCAGTCCATCTTGATGTCGCCTGACGTTATGAGCTTTGCGTTATTGATGGTGTTCAGTCGTATCTCGAGGTAGTCCAGGTTTGCTATGTCCGGAGATCCGGTGGTCGGGAGCTCCGATATGTGCCCGTCGTAGTTGTCCCAGTTGTTGTTTAAGTCCGCCCTGTCGAGGATGAGCCTAAAATAGTTACCGCTGTCGCTGCCGATATGCAGCACAACCGCTCCTGAAAGCTTCAGGTCGGTAATGTCTTTATGAAATTGGTACACATCAAGGTGTTTATTCGCACCGTCGAAAGTGGATCCAAGGGTTTTGCTATACGACGCCACCGATGTCGCGGAGCCGGATTTACCGAGATCGAGGCTGGCGTTGCCCTCGATGAAGTCAGCGTTATTGACAACCTCGTTTGTGGCCTGGGCGCTCTCTGTCCAGTCTGCCGTCTCGCAGTTGTCCAGTAGATCTGTCACTTCGAAGGCAAGCACCACCTTACCCGCCGTCGCGAGTAAGTCGACCTGGTCGGATATGCCCTCCTGGAATTCGGCTTGTGAGTTAAAATCGTCTTCGAGCGGCATCTGTCGGGCCCGGGTAAGTTTCCATTTGATACGGCCGCCCTTAAAGTCGGGTTTTTTCGACGTAACCCAAAACTTCATGTCGACGCATTCGTCTGCGCCATGGGTGATGTACGGGAGGGTCTGCCGGCCCGTCTTTTCGGCAAACACCAGGTCCCGGCCGGGGTTGTATTTGCGTTGCCACTCGTCGTACATCCATGGGCTGCGTAAGACGTCAGCCTGGACGCGGACAATGTCGCCCACCTGGACGCGCCACGTGCTGAGGTTTGTTGAGAGGGAAACGACGTGCAGGGGCTCTTTTGCGAGACTGAGGATTCTGCTGGAAATGGCGCTGGCCAACGTGTCGCCGTTATAAGGGGCGCCCGCAGCGCCCAGCCATTTCGATTTTGTCCGGAATATCTCAGTGTCCCAGTTCGTCACGCTGGTGGCGTCAACGCTGACTTCCGCTCCCGAGAAATCGTTCCACTCGTCGCCGTCGCCGTCCCACTCCCACCACGTGCTGATGAAGTTACGCAGCGAATCCATGTCGGCGTCGAACTTGGCACCTTTTATGTTTTGAGTTTGCATGTCCCAAATGGCCACCGGAGTGGTGGCATTGGAGATAAGCTTCATCTCCAGCTTGCCGTCTTCCCGAGGAATGATCACACCGCCCACGTGGCGCAGCAGCTCCATTATAAGTTTTTGCGCGTCCTCGGGCGTATCGAGTGTCCGGATAAACTCCCACCCGGCCATCGAGGCGTCGGCGGCCGCGTCGGTAAAACTGTCGACGTTCAGGTACCTGTCCGGGACATTCACCTTATTTTGGAGCAGGTCCATAATGATGTTGACGGGATGTGTCACTCCGGCCGTGCTGTATACGATCGGCACAAGAGTGCCGTCGGCTATCTCCTGCGGAACGTCCACCTGAATCTTATCAAGATAGTCCTTCAGGCCGAGAGTGAGTTTTTGTCCGTCCCATCCTCCCCAATCGACCATTCTGCCGGTGTATATTTTCGAGTAGTCCATCTCGGTCAGGCCCCTGGCGCCGATTTTTATTATCACGGGCTTATCTGTAAGGTAATTTTCCTTAACGATCGCGTTGGCCAGTCGCCCTATATTGTTGAGCTGGATTTTTGCCTTGCCGATTTTCACGGAATTCTTCAGGATGGATATGTCGGATGTCAACGCGGCGATGTTGGTGCATATGGGCTGCTCATCCCCGACGGGCTCCGGCGAAAAGCTGAAGCGGGTGATGAGATCAAACACCGTGTCAATCAACTGTACGGAGGGTGAGGCGTCGCAATTGCACGTGAGCGTGGCGGTTACCCGGAAGTACCTGTGCAGGTCGGATATCTCCTGGCCGTCGATAACGTTCCCCGCGATCGGCGTCCAATCGGCGTCATTGTCCGAAAACTCGGCGGCATACAACACATCGCTTACCGTGTTATCAACATCTGAGCTGTCCTCGAGCTCGAAGTGCCCGTTTTCGGTGGGGATGCTGCCCAGGTCCATCGACTGAGTCCGGTAAACGGACGTGGCGTGGTGGTGTCGAAAGTATATCGGCTCGTCATAAGTATGAAACGTCGAGGTGTCATTGTGCCCGCCCCACGCGACTGCAAAATGGTTTACCGAGTCCCATTCGAAACGGTGCTGTCCATAAGTGTCGGCGGAGCTGTCGAAGCTGTAGGTATCGAGTTGGACCCAGTTGTCCGCGCCGAAGCTGTAGGCCCACAAAGTGGCGACGGCTGTACCTGATTGCTCGCCACCGAACACAAGCGCCTTGCGGCTGTTTGGGTCGTAGCACACTCCGGGATCCTGAAGGTGGGTGCCGCTGGGCGGCGACTTCTCTTCCCACTCGTCCTCCGTCGGATCGTAAGTAAATATATGCTGGTTGAAGGCGGTGCCGACCGCGACGGTGAAGAATCTCTTTTCATGGCTCATCCAACACGCATCGCCGCGGGCGAACTTGCGGGGCGCGTCGGCTTTCTGCGTCCACGTCGAGCCGTTGAAGACATAGGTGGATTTCTGCCAGAAAGGACTAATAACAAAGAAGCGAAATCCGCCGGCGACTATAAGCTGATTCGAGTCGGAATCCCACGCGGCGGACATTGCATATCGGTTGTGGTTCATGTTCCACGACCCGTTCGTGCTCCACGTCCCGCCGCCGAAGGAATATTTGTACACGTTGGCAATGCCGACCGTACTGCGTCCTCCTGCGACCCATATTTCGTCGTCATTTTCGTTGTATACGCACGCGAAATATGCCCTGGCGGTGGGGTTGCCGACCGTGCCGTCTGCGATAACTTCCGTCCAGTTGCCGGCGCCCGGGTCGAATTTCCATAAGCCGTTCAAATAGTTCGTGCCGTCATACCCGCCGAACAAATAGAAGCATTCGTCCGTCGGGCGATAGACCCACCCGTGCCCGACTCGTTGGGACGGGGGCCCGGCTCCGCCCACAGCACGGTTGATATACCAGTTACGTGTTTGTATCTGCAGGTCGTAAGCGCCGGCGCTTCCCTCGCTCCACGTGAGCTGGTATACCGTGTCGCCATTTGCCCACGCCTGGTCGGAAGTGCCGAACAGGCCTCGAGAGAGGCCCTTGAACGTGGTGTCGTCCATGTCGTTATAACTGGCGATTTCGAAAAGGTTCCCGTCGGTAAAGATTAGAAATCCGACGTTTGTGGCGTTGCCGGCGGTGAAGCCGTTTGTGTCGTCAACGGTGATGCTCGTGGCGCCCTGTGCCAGGCCGGGTGCGTTGTTGATCTGCGTGGCGATAGGGAAGGCCTGCTGCGACCCGGCCTCCCAGTTGGATTTCGAGTCCTGGGCGTCGTTCAGGGAAGACGTAACGATATCGACAAGGGCCCGTAATTCAACGGAGCCCTTATCGAATGCCGCACTTAAATTTGGGATGTCGGGAAGCACTGGCTATTTATACTTATCCACTATCGCCTTGATTTTCAGGAAGATGGCCACCGCGTCTGCCACCGCGCCGACGATTTCGGGCACGAAAATACCGACGTCCTCGCCCGCCTCGATCATTCTTTCGGCACGGGACAAGACGGTGTAGACCACGTCGAGTGCGTCTGACATGTCAAGTTTAAGCTGAGGATATTCTTTGTAGCACCACATCGCCGTGGTGTCTTCGCATATGACGTCCAGGGCGATATAGATAGCGGGCAGAGCCGCCTCGATGTTGGCCACTCCCGCTTTTGCGGCATCGATTTGCGCCAACGCGTCATCCTTGTCTTTGCCAGTACACCCGGCCAGTGCGGTGACGATAAACGCCATCGCGAGCAGCATCGTAAGCAGTATAGTTGTTCTCTTCATTTTTCCCTCCGTGTGTTTTGGGGGCGAACCGCCGGTTCGCCCTTACGTGTTATTCGCTGTGACTGGCGCTGGTTTTGCCCTTGCTCAACCCGTCGGATATGCCCTGTCCTATGTTGAACGAGCCGACGACAACCAGGATAAACTCGAGCAACGCTTCGCGTACCGGGTCCGGGATGTCTAAACCCTTCGCGGCGAGAAATCCGCAAAGCAACCCGATCAGGGTGGCGAGCATTTTTTTTCTGAGAAAGAGTTTCTGAATCATGTCGTCACCAGCAAAGCTGTGAGGGCGTCGGCGGCGGCTTCTCCAAGCGCCTCGGAAAGCGCCACGTTTATTTTGGTGGTCGTCAGATAGTCCATCCTCGGCAAAGCGTCCCTCATCCGAATGGCCATTTTTGCGTCGTGGTTGGCGTCAGCGTCGGCCGCCATACTCGCCATCAGATCTTTAGTGCCTTTAATACTCATGATTTCCCCTCCGTGGTTGTTCAGGGCGAACGCCGTTCGCCCCTACGGTTTTGGTTCAGGGCGAACGCCGTTCGCCCCTACGGTTGTTGTCTACAAGCTCGCGCCGAGAGATTCCGCCCAGTCCATCACAGGTCGGGGAGCTTCTTCGGACGCGAACCGTTTATTTAATTCGATTAACGTTGTTTTGTTGTCATTCCACGCATGAGACCGTCCGTACATCCAGCGGTGCCCACGGAACCCGTGGTTTTTATGTCCGAACCTGACGTATTGCGACTCACGCAGATTGTGGGCGCAGTCCACGTGGATCCCCCCGAGGGATTTCGGGTAATAGCCCAGCCCGAAATGATCGAGACATTGAGAAACGGCGAACACAAAGCAGCCATAGAACAGTGTGTATGTGTTGTCGGGAGTGTCGCCGAGATCGCACGCTTTCCAGTTGCCGGCGGGCCTGAAGTCCATTGCGACGCCGTTGCTGATCATATGGACGGATTTGGAAACGCCCCGGTTTGAAGAGGGTGTCCGGACTCCGCTCGAGACGGATATTCCCCGGGGGCGGTCTTCGATTACGCGCAGGACGTCGAGCAGTTCGTTATATTTAATCCGCGCAAGTTCGGCGACCGTAAACACCTTGACGATCCACCCGGGGTCGCAGTTGCGTTTGTCGAGGTAGCTTGCGGGATGTCCCGCCAGGAACTCGCGGAACGTGAAGTGCGGTGATATCTGTTTGCCGTGCGGTACTGTTGTCCAGTCCATTATATTTTCCTTTCGTCTTTCTCCGCGTCGCGTACTCCGTCCAGGTACGCCAGCCGATTGTTAATCGAGTCGAGCTTTCCGAACATCCTGCCCTGATTTGCCTGGATGCGATCGAGCGTTGTGTTAAGCGCATCATGGCGCAGGTCGCATTCGTCTTTCGTGGGCGAGTTGTCTACCCGTTTGTTCAGCCGGCTGTAAATGACCCCAACCAGTCCGAAAGCGGCTATCATCAGCGTGACAACGGCGCCCATAAGTTTTTCATACATTTCTTTCTCCAGGAAGTTCTATAATTTTGAAAGGCCAGTCGCGTATCTGGCCGCCTCGATATGGCACCTTCCGTACCGGCTTATCGAGTCGAGCTATCAACACATCGGTCGGGGCGGAGGTCGGTTTCCAGATGAACGCAAAGGGGTCGACGCCGTTGTCAGTGTCGTCAAAGAATTTTTCGAAGTCGGCCGCGTCTGTCGATGTGAGGTTTTTCAAAGTGGCGTTGAACATGCGCTGCGAAGATTGTTTCATGCGGTTCTCGATACCGGTGTCGCCCTTGAAAGAACGCACCTTGTTTGTCACTTCGTATGGATCGAATTTACCCGCGAAATGATGGGGCAGAGTCCATTGCTCGCCGAGGAAAATCAGCGGGACCTCCTGGGCGTCGAGGCCCGAGTATCCTGATATGGGCGCTATTGTGATCTTCCATTGCGGGGCCTTCTTGGCCGTCTCGACCGTCGCATAAACGGCCTCACGGGTTGTGATCTTCATCGCGGCCTGCCACGACGAGAACGATGCGCTACCGTAGGCCGAGTCCGCATACTTGACGCTGTAAGTGTAACCCTGGCAACCGTGTCCTTTGGCGAAGACTATGGCATCGACGTCGCGCACTTCGCATAGATGCACCACGTCTATATTGTATGTCTCGATCTCGAGGGCGCGGAAGTATACGTGGAGGTCGATGTCGGATGCGGGGGTAATTTCTTTGTATAGCTCCGTTGCGGCGGTGCCGAGGCCGGTCTCGTCAGTGTAATATGCGGCGGTCTCGGTGAAGTCGCCTGCTATAAAACCGTAACGCAGATCCTTGTCCGCATTGCCCGCCTTGGCGACAAAGCTCATGCGGTATGTGCGACCAGCTTTCAGCCGGAACGGCTTGCGGGTCATCATAATGACTTTGTCTGTGGATCCGTTTGCGGTGGTGGCGTCGAGCTCGGCGTCGCCGTCTCCCTCGATGGGAGCGGTGGTGTTTCGGGTGAACGTGCCCGCGCCCGACCCGGCGACCCGAAGGAACCACCCGTCAATGCCGATTTCGAAACCCGGGTTATCGAGCATGTTGAGGGCTTTAATTGTAAGCACATGGGATGCGCTCGATTCGGGCTTCCACCACGTGTGCAGCAAGTCGTCGGCTATGCGATACGCCGGGAAGTCGCTGTCGGCGCTATCGGCGGCGATGACGGCCCGTTTCAGCATGTTGTGGTGCAATATGACTGGTAGCTCAGGCATCTCGAACTAATCCCTCGAAGTGTTAATGTTTATCCGGCCGCTCAAAAGGACGCCGCGGTCAATTCCTTCGGCCAGGGCGGGTATGATTTTGTTTTCAACGAACTCTTCTACATCAATAACATCACCATCAACATTGACGTTGATAATGAAGTCCCCGCCGCCGCCTTCATCGCCTGCGATGTCGCCGCCGCCTCGGCTGCCGCCTCCCGAAATGCCGCCGCCGGCGCTATCCCCGCCTCCGGAACCACCGCCACCGCTTGCAGCCTTTAGTGCGCCGCCTGCCACGAGTGCCATAGCTGCAACTGCAAAGTACAGTTTAGAAGCCGCGATAGCGGTTGGGTCCTTAAAGAAAAGCCCTTCGGCCAAAGCGAATACCCCCTTAATCGCAGCTTGCTGCCCGATTCCCAAGATAATTCCGGCGGTCATGTCAAGGAGGGCCTTAACCATTTCCTTGCCACCGAGTTTTTGACCTGCGACAAGTCGGGCAAAAGCATCCGCCATTATCATATATGACCGGCTGATAGTCTGAGTAATCGCTTGGTTCGCAGCCTTTCCCATGTCGCCCCAGAAATCAAGTTCTTGTTCTAATGCCCTACCCAAAAACAAATCTCTATTGAATTCCTGTTCTTCTCGCTTCTCGATTTCGAATAACATAAGCTCTTCGAAATTAGAAAACATTTGTTCCAGTGCTTTTTCATGTGCCGCCTGTTCAATCGCTTCCATTTTTTCGAGGTGTGCCATACGGTCGAGTTCAATCTGGTTGTTTGTATCTCGGATGAGTTGTGCCCTGTCCGCGTCAATGCCCGCTTGTTCAAATCCACCCTGGGCAAACCCTTCGAGATTCCCCCCCGGTTGCAACGCAGAGGATCGGGCAGCATCTGCCGCTGCGGAAAAGTCGCCACCGCCGGTCATATCGGAGAGCCTATCCATGGCTTGCGACGCCTGCGCATCGACGGCCCGCATCAATGCGTCGTTACTTGCCACGCCAGCGGCCAACTCGGTTACTATCCCCGCACCGCCATCTCGCAAATTAACCAGCGGCCCTTCTTTTGCAGGGGAGAATGGCCACAGGCGGCCAACTCTACGGGCCAGCCCGGCGACATAGTTATATAGCTCTTCGCCCTTCGACTTGGCGCCATCGATTAATTGCTGTATAAATGCCTGCCCGGCCCGGTACATTGACTTAGCAACGCTGGCAACGGCATCTATCGCCTTTCCAAGCGCCCGCCCCACCGTCGGGGCGATTTTGCCAACAGTGGCGCCGACAACTTTGACCATCAGATTAAACATACCGGTGACTAATTTGATGGCGTTTCTGATAGGCGTGGTAATCGCTTTGAAAACGCTAGACATTGCCCATTTGATTAGTTTTGCAAAGTTGTCAAAACTTAAACCGAGATTTTTCAATGCAGTATCGCTACCAAAAACCATCCGGGACAAATCAGAGATATACCCATCAACAAACTTACGGGCGGCTTGTGACATCGCGTCGTTACCCTTAACAAAATCCTCGACGAACATTGCAAACTCTTTACGCAACCTGCGGATGCCCTGATCCCCCGCCGAAGCGTCAAGTAACGCCTGCCAATCTTTGAATGCTGTAATCGCTCCTTTGATGGCTTTGCCGAGCGTGTCTCCGAACAGTTTTGCAAGTTCCTCAATCTCTTTTTTGTTGTCTTCAATCAATTCCAATATCAAACCCAACGCTTCCTTGAGTTCCTCGCTTTCGCTCCCGCCGATGGCTTCTTTCCAGAATCCGCCCCAAGCCTGGCCGATCTGTCCCATTTTAAAAGAGACTGTTTCAGCCATCAACGCGAATGCATCATCAACGGCTGTGGCTGTGGCTTCCGGTTCGAGTGCTTTGAACTTTTCCTTAAACTTCTCAAGGCTTTGCGTTGCGGTAAAGATAGCTGTTTGCGATTCTTTCGAAGGAAACAGTTTTCTAATCGTGTCGGGTTTTACTTTTGCCAATTGGCCTATGATTTTATCAAACCGTAAAAACTTGCCCGTAGAATCCCGAAGGGTCACCCCCTGCTTTTTTAGCATCTTTTCCTGTTTGGACGTTACCGCCGACAATTCTGTAAATACATTTTTCAGCTTTGTCATCGCTATCGCGGGGGGAAGTCCCTGGCTCGTGAGGAACGCAAGTGAAGCACCAACAGTTCTAAAATTTTGGCCCGCCAATTTCGCAGGCGTTAAAACGTCACCAATCCCAGCTTTTAGTTGCTCCATGTTGATGGTGCCCGCATTAATCGTGCCCTGCATGATGTTTGTCGCTTCGGTTACGTTAATGGTTTCTTCGCCGAAGGCGTTAATCACCGCAGTGGCTACACCGATAATAGAGTTTACATCCGTCACGGCAGCTATCGCGGCTTTATTTGCTGCAGTCAAAAACTCAGTTTGTTTCGCAGTATCTTTGATGCCTGCCGAAACCAGATTATAGCGTGCTACGTTTAAGGATTTAGTGGTCTGGTTGAACGCGACGGACATTGCGAGCGTTTCTTTTCGGAAGCCGGCCATTTGCTTTGCAGTAAACTTGGTAAGTGTGCCGACTTCGGCCAGGCCCTTGTCGAACTCGGCAGTGGCTTTGATGGCGCTTCCGAGCCATCTCGTTACCTGGGCCAGGATGCGCAAACCGCCAAAGGCGACTGCGAGGCGCTTGACGGTTTTGACCATTCGTTGCATGGATTTGTCGGCGGAGGTAGTCTTCTTCTTGAACTTCTCCATGCCCTTGCCGGCTTTGTCCGTCGCGCGGAACACCCGCTCCTCGCCGTCCATGCGAATGATAACTTCAAGGTCGGCCATCAGTAATACCTGTAAACCCACCCACTTGCAGTGGGTGGGCCACCCCTGTTTTTATTCGCCGCGAGCTTTGCGCTCTCTGTCTTGCGTGTTTTCTTCAATACGGTCTTCCTGAGCCTCCATGCGTACCTGATAGAGTATTTTTATCATTCCGACTTCCCACGGATCCCATGGATACTCGTTTAAAAACCCGAGGTCGCGCTCGAAGTCGAGGTCGACAATGTAGACAATGGCGTCCTCGATTTCGGGATCCAACTCGTCCTCGTCGCGCATAAACGGGTAAAGCGAGCAAATCTCGCACCCGGCTGTGGGGTCGTCGCAATCGCCGGCGGCGGGAGAAGTCCCGCCGCATTTGTAAGGCACGCCTTTGGCACGTCGGTCACTTTCTAACTTCCGCTGCCGCTCGTGGAACTCGACGTAGGAGAGGAGGCCTTTGCGGAACCTTTCGTAAAAGGGGCTTCGTCATCGCCCTCTGATTCGTCCGCGCTCGGGTTAAGCATGTAGTTGATGACCTCGCGGCAGTGTGCGGAGATCTGGTCGGCCATGATGTTTTTCCATTCGGGGAACTCCATCAGGTCCTTGCCTGTTTTTGCGTCTTCGTAGCCCTCGACCGACACTATGACTTTTTTCCACAGGTTAATGTCGGCATCCATCTGCTTGTCGGCGGCTATCTTGATTCCTCCACGCTTTGCCTTGACGTTCGTTGCCCTCAAGTGCGCGCGTTCTTCCTTGTGGTCGGGTCGCAACACCCAGTGGGTTGCGATTTTCCCGGACGGGTCCTCGATCTTCACCGGTATTGGTTTTCGGTCTTCGCTATTAGTTGATACTTTAATTCCCATCGGTTTCTCCCTCCGTTGTTGATTCAGGGCGAACGCCGTTCGCCCCTACGGTTTTACGGGTTTTTGGTTTGGCGGGCTTTGGGTCCGCCTCTTTGTCCGGGCGAACGCCGTTCGCCCCTACGGTTTTTGTTTCCGGGCGAACCACCGGCTCGCCCCTACGGGGTATAAACGATCCGAAGTTGCGTTCGATAAATACGATCGCGTTTTCGGGATGTTTCTTGAGGTACAGTTCTTTCCAGTCGGGGGCACAGTGAATAGGCGCGCCGTTGTGCTCGGCGCCCTGGACGCAAACGACGGTCAGAATAAACAGTCGCTTCGGATCGCCACCGGCCATGCTCACAACGCCGGGCGTCGGGCAGTCGGCCGTTATCAGGTGGCCGTCGATTTTATCGTTAACCATTTGAATGCCCCCTTACGCGGCCAGTGCCAGATACGCTGTTGCGTCGTTGTTGGCCACAACGTCGAAGTAATTGTCGCTGGCGTCACGTTGAACGTGGAACTCGTACTCGCCTGCCACGTGAGCAGCTCCGGCGCTCATTGCGCGGGTCATCATTTTTATCTGGTAGTAAGTGACGATGATGCCGTAGTTCACCTCGGGAGTTTCGGTGCCCGGTATCTGAATGCCCTCATAGGTCACGATGCATTTTAAGGCTGTATTGGCCAGGTAGTTCACCAGCTCTGTGTCGGTCGAGTGCTGTTTGAATTTCAGTTTCAACCCCGCGGTGCGGTTCCCGACGTGCTGCTGACCCCGGACGACGCCGCTGCCCGCGATATATGCGCTGTCTGAGTCCAGGTTCTGGTTCCACGTGACTTCGACTTCTTCGAGCGCGTCGACGATCGACTCTTCGCTTGCCGCATCGCCTATCTGTACGTTCGTGCAACGCAACTGGTTGACGGCTGGAACGGGTGTCTGGAAAGGGTCCCCGTTTGCGACGACGGTGCCCGACCCCTGGAGATTGTGGGTAAGCTCGGCGACGTTGCCGATAGCGCCGACGATGGAGAAGTCGGGGATGACAACGCCTGACGCGATGTTCTGGCCCGGCCCGTCGGAATAGCGTATGCCGGTGGAGGCTGCCTGCACTCCGCCCGCATTGCCCGCGCCCTGTGCCGCGCCCTTGACGAACGGGATAATGGTGTGCTCGTAAAATGTATCTATCTGCTGCACCACGCTTTCAACATCGCCCATTGCGCCTGCGAGGACCAGTGCGCCCAACTCGGCGGACAGCCTGGCGGTAACGGCAAGCTTCCAGTCGCGACTTACTTCGTACTGATCGTTCGGGAACTCGGAAGCGTCTCCGACTTCGTCTTCGTTGCCCTCGAATACCATAGGCCGCTCGGGGAAGAGCCCTTGCGTTTTAACGCGGAAGATATCTGCAATCTCTCCAGTGGCCGGCGGAGTGTCGTAGGTTGCCGCCAACTCCTGCGTGAATTTCGTCCCATACTCGATTTGATTTGACCGCCATTGCTGGGGGGCGGTTGCGCGTGTGGTTTGAACCATGTCTATTTCCTCCTGTGGTAGTGGTTTTTTATTGCCATGCGAAAGTTGCTTCGAACTCGACAACCCATGAGCTCGCCTCGATAGGGTTGCCGTCCTTGTCGGGGACTTCGGCGAGATACCCGGCACGTCTGGCCAGAATGTTGTCGCCGCCGAGAAGTTGCGTATCGACGAGCGCTGTGTAGACTGCGAATTTAATCGGCAAAAATGCACTTATACGGGCTTGAATCCCGGCTACGTTCTGGATGAGCACATAAATATGAAAAACATTCTTGAGGTCGTGAATCTGCCCGGGGTTTGTCCACTCGTCGTCGGCCCATGCGATCATCAATGCGGGCGTCCGGACACGCAGCTTTTGTATTGCGTCAAACCAATCTGCAGTTTTGTGCCATTGCTCGATTGAATCGTCGCTCGGTATGAGTGGGGAGCCGCCTGTGCGAAGCGTGCTGTCGGCTTCGAGGGCGGCTTCTATCGCGTCGAGAAATGCGTTTGTGGTGACGTTGGCCAACTACCCACCCTCCATAAACTTCCGCATTGCGTCGGCAATGATTTTTACTCCGGTCTCTTTTTCGTCGGCGTCTATTTTCATAAACGGCCTGGGGGGTATGTCGCCCCATGGGATTTCGACATCGGCGCGTATGTGAGCCCGCACGCCTTTGGTGCCCTTTCTCGCGTGGGCTCTGACCACAAAAGAAGTCAGGGCGAAGGAACCTTTCGCGGCCCCGAACTGATGGGTCGAAGCGTAAATGACGGAAGTGAATATCCTGATTACGCCGCGGTCGACCCTGAACTGAAAGCTGTCGCGCAGCCTGCCGGTTTTCTGGAGCCTGCTTGCGGACCCGTCCGCTTTTGCGGCCCATCCGGGTCCGCCCTCGTCGAAATTTTTTATAATCGCGCCCTTGAAATGGGGCACCGCGACGCGCAGGAACGGGTCGGGGTTCGTGGCGGCGGCGTTCACCCGTTGAAGTTGTTTGAAGACTTCGTCGATCCCGGTCAGCGTGACGTTTCTACTGACGCCGGTCATCAGTCGTCACTCGAATTAATCGGGCCGATAGCAAATCCGCCCAGTTCGTTTTTACTTGAGTCGCCTTTGCCTTGCGTCATGTCGAGGTCGTCGACTGTGAGGAACACCTGGGCACTGTCCTGTGTGGTCGGGTCTGCGGTCGGGTCTGTGGCAACGTCGAGCTTGACCAGCTTCTTCACCAGATCGTCAAGCCACTTGACAGCCTTGTCGTGCTCGGTTTTCACGCCCGTCGGCGGGGTCTTCGCTTCGGTGCGACTGACATATAACTCATGGTGCGTAAGCACCCTGCACGCCCACCGGATAACGCCCGGCGTGGTGGAGGTAAGCGGCACGGCATATCCCGCGGCCCGCAACTTGCTTTCGATGTAATCGGACTGGTCGTTAAGCAGCTCGAGCAACTCGGCGGACGCGCCGGCAACGATATCGATCCCCCGGAATTTTTCGAGGTCGGTCTCATCGTAGAAGTTGACCATGTCGGCGACAGTTGCGTAAGGTGCGGCCATCTAAATTACTTCAAGTTCTCAAAAAGAATTATTGTGAGCTCGGCTGTGGAAGTGTTGTCTGCCGCGGCGACCACCACCAGATTGCCGATATTCAGACCAAACTCGCTGGACAACATGCACGTGGCTCCGCTGGCCAGCGTGTCGGTGCAGCCGAGAGATGTCACACCGACAATGTTCCCGGCAGAGTCGCCCAGGTTCGTGCTGTGATAAATGTTGTCAGTGTCCGGCAGGGCTGAGATGTCAAGGGACGTAAGTGCATGATCGCCAGTGTTGAGTACCCATAGTGTCCAGCCCATCCCTGCAACTTTTCGGGGACCCCACACCGCGGCGGGAGTTGCGTCGAGTGCGGTGACGAGGTTTTGGCAGACACGCACACCGCGAATGTGTTTCGTTTCCGTGATGGTCCCCACCGATGTGGATCCGTAAAGCAGCGCGGCAACATAAAGGAACGCTACGACAAGCACCGCAGATATGGGCCAGGTTTGTTTCAGGTTTTTTTTCATTTTATTTCCTCCGGGCGAACGCCGTTCGCCCCTACGACGTCGGGCCCGTCCGGGCCGCGACGTTTATTGACAAGGCCGGGGTTCGCCTGGGTGTGTGCGGTTCCGGCGAGGAGGGAGAGGTACTCAGTCGAACGCGCGATACGAACTCCCGGCCTATGTCACAAGTTTGTTGCACCGTTGCCGACGCCTTAGTGAAACTGCAAGCGAATTTCGATAAAGTCGTTTGCGTCCGCCGCTGATTCTCGGGCGTACCCGATCGCATCCTGCGCGCCTCCTGCGTCATCAACTGTGGTTGCGGCCGAGGCCTGGACGGCTGCGTTGTCAGCGACGCCCGCGGACGCTTCCATGATGGCCACCCCGGTCGTTTGTAACCGAGCCCATGTCGTCGAAGTGTTTGTAGCGATGCCCATCGGGGATGTGCAATTCGCAGCGGCGGATTGCACACCTATCCCGGTCGGGTTAACACCCACCTCGACATTGCAGGCGATTTCTCCTCGAGTGACAGTTCCGCTCGAAACGGGGTAGTAAACCATTGCGCCGTTAACCGGGCCGTTACCGTTCGAAACTCGGTAAGTCAGGAAGGATTGAATATTAATGAGGCTGTTACTTGTTATGCCCGTGTCTGCTGCGAGCCGCAAAAACTGGAACCGGTCTTTATTCGCGCAAGTTGTAATGTCGAACTCAACGAATGTCCAGTCCGTTTGCGCAATCGCAGGAACCTGTAGCCCGGCGCAATTGGTCATGACGGTAGATGCTGCGGTGAGTAGATCTACGTCCAGCTCGTCAGCGGCGATTGTGCCCCCCGGTTGTTCGAGAAAAAATCCAAGAAAATTTACGCCGGTTAAATCGGTGACTGAGCCCATGTCCAGTTCCAGGTAGTCATCAACGGTGTTGTCGGTTTTGAACTCCAACACGTTGCCGCCGCTTCGTGAATTGCTGGAACCTACAGCAACGGTCCAATTCACGGTATCAGAGACAGTCCAGTTTGTAGAGGCAGAAGCGTCATCAAGGTCAACGACAGTCTGCTGGAACCTCGTGCCGTCGAGCGATCCGCCCATTGTTATGTCGTCTGTCGGGGCATTACCGAGCACCACATCGCCATTCATTGTTGCAGTGTCTGTAATAGTTGCGGTTGAAGATGCGGTAAATACTGAGGTTGCTACAGTGCCGGTTGTGGTAACGTTCGAGTCTGAAACCCAGGTCATACCGACGAGGTTTATCTGATCGGCAGACCCGTCTTTTTCCCAGTAGATACTTGTGCTCGAACCGGGAATTCTAATATCGCCTTCTACCAACGCGAGACCGGAAGCCGCCCCGAACCACCATCTCGTCTGAGCAATTGTAGTGGAAAAGAACACGTCATCGCCGTCGGACAGTATCTTCAGGTCGATCCCGGTGCCGACGTTGATGGCTTCGCTATCGCTGAGATTAACGCCGCCTGATGTGATGGCGCCCACAATTCCGCCGTCGGCATAGAGCACGCCGTCGATTTCAGCATCGCCTTCGACATATATGTCGTCGGCGCCGAAGCTGTGTCCGCTGGTCGAGCCCGTGCCCGCCCGGAGCCGGTCGAAATAGCCGGTCGGGCCGATGACGTTTTTGCCGAGCATGTATTTTGTTGCCCTCGAGTAGGCGTGGCTGAACACGTCCCTGGGCACAACGACGGCGACGAAGGCGATGGCCAGTGCCATCGCCAGTATCGCCTTGATTGTTTTTGTAGAAAGGAGTTTCTTCATTGAAAGACCCTCCTTACGCCTTAACGTTTTCGAACAGATAAGCCGCGTTGCCGGGGCTCATGAGAACCGGGTCGATCATGTTTTCCATTTCGTGCCAGTCGCCGCCGCCGCCGCGGTTGTTGGGATCGCGGTACTTGACGCCCCTTGCGCCGTTCGAGTAGCCCGGCGCGTTCAGCACAAAGCTTTTGCCCAGGTCGGGCACGGAGTAGCTGTTGGTCGGGTCGACGTGGCACATGAGGAAATCGTTACCCCATATGCGAGTGAAAACGCCCGCGGCGCTCTTGACCTTCGCGTCGGAAACGAAAAGGAACTCGAGTTCGAGAGCGTCTTTCACATCGTCGTGGCTGAGTCTGCCGACTTTGGACTGCTTGGACCTCGATGTATCCATCAACGACAACAACTGCGGGTGTTTCCGAAGCATGTTGTAAACCGCGTCGTTGCAGACCGCGGCGTTGAGCGGCGAGAGCATATCGACGTCGTCGCGGGCGTTCTGGATGGCGCCGAGCACGTCGGTGCTGTCGCTTGACCACGGCGCCGCCGCTTCGTCTTCGTTGTTCGTGATGTTTGACGAGTTGAACAACAGCGCCGCCGTGGCGACTTCATATCGAAGATCGAGCAGTCCCTGGAGGCGAAGGCCCACCAGGCTGAGCCATGTTGCGAACCCGCCCTTTGCGCGTCGTCTTTCTCGATCGCTGATGAACCGGCGAAGCGCCCAGCCTTCGAGCTTATAAGTGTCGCTGTCGGTTCCTTCGGAGATGTCCTGCGCGATGGCGAAATCGCCGCGTTGCAGATTGGTCAGTGAGGTGAAAGGAAGGGTCGAGAGTTCTTTCATGAAGATTCCGTCTTCGTCCGTTTGTGGTTCGGGTGGAAGTACCATTTTGGCGACAAACTGCCCGTTTTTGAAACGGAGCGCCGCCCTTGTGAGTTCGGGTGCGTAGGTTACATCTTTAACGGCCATTGTTTATTCCTCCCAGAGCGAGCTATGCGCCCTGCATTACTGATTTAGCGATTTCGAGTTGGAACCAGATTCCGTCGCCGCTGGCGGCGGAGCGGGCGAATCCGAGCAGGAAAGAGTTTGCGCCGGAGCCCGGAGCCGCCGGTTTGGCTTTCCCGGCATTACCGTTAATCGATACGGGCAGGCCCACGGTTATCGCGGCACCTGCCACAGTGGGCACGATGCCGGAGATATATATCTCGCCGTATTCGCCTGAGGAGATATCGTCCTTGACGACGCCGACGATCAGTCCTTCGTCGGCGCCGGAGGGAAGCTTGACGCTATCGACGGCTGCGCCCTCGACGACGATCACGCCTCGAGTAAGCGCGATGTCAGCCTTTTTGGTAACGGACTTTGCGTGCTGGGCGGTTACGAGTGGTTGAGTTGTTGCCATGTTCTATTCCTCCGTTTACTTCTTGGAACCGATCCACAGTTCCGGGTTGGATTCTTTCACGCGGGCCAGGGCTGCGGGATACTTGAGCCCTTCCTTCTCGCGGATTTTTTCCGCCAACTGCACGCGCTTGATGTGCAAAAGGTGGGCGGTTTTGGCGGCTTCGTTTTCCCTGGTGGCTTCCGTTTGTGTGTCCTCCGCCTTTTTGTCCGCGGCAGCTTTGGCCGCAACGACAGCTTTTTCCATGAGGGCCTTTGCCTCTTCGGCGACCTTGTCCGCAGCCGCGTCAAGTGCCCTTTGTGTTTTTTCTTTATCGCTCATTGATCAATCTCCCCTTAAGTCTGTTTGTATTCCGGATACCATTCCGGATGCGCGACCAACACTTTGGAGTGAGCTTCCTCGAACGATTCGACCTCTTTGTCCTCGACCATCTTGTCCGCTGTTTCCATGCGTTTGGCCTGGCAGGCATCGAGGTCGGTCTCGTCGAAGTCCACGGCGCCCGATTCGCTTTTGCGTTTCGAGCCGCTCTCTTTGTCCATCGGCACCCATTTGGCATCGCGCATCGCGGCTGCTGCCTCCGTGTATTTCCCGGTCTTGCCTTCTGCGAATTGCACAGTGCCGTCGTCGTCGTTAAGGCCGCGCTCGGCGGCGAGGATTGTGCGGAAAGAGTCGCCGTGAGTTTTCGGCAGGCCTGCCTCGTGAGCTTTTTTGGTCAGATCTTCGATCTCCGCGAAACTTGCCTCGCGTTTTTCGTCTTCGCGGTCGGCCTGCTCTGTTTTCAAAGCGGCCTCGGCGGTATCTTTTTCCTTGCGTACCTTTGCAAGCTCCGCGGTCTGCTTTTCGGCGGTTTCCGCGAACTCCGCGGCAGTCGACGCCTTTTGTTCCGCGACGGCTGCCTGCTGTTTCAGCCGTGCATTTTCGGCTTGTAATTCTTCAAGTGTTCCCATGTGATTTCCTCCATTCGTAGATTCTGGTTTCATGTCGAAGTCGATGACCTCGCCGGCTTTTTCGTCGGCGGCGAAAGTCGGTTTATAGTTAAGCCCTTTTATGTGGGGCGGTGTCTTTCCCAATGCGCCCAGGTGTCGGAGCGCCTTCTTGCCGGTGCCTTCGAAATTTTTATAAACGGAAATGCTCCATCCGAGCAGCCGGTTTTGTTCCCACCACTTGCGGTGCTCTTCGTTGGATATGTCGGCACGGGCCTCGAGCACATCCCCCGAACGGCGCACGCCGGTGACCTTGCCGTCGGCCAGTTCGTTTTTGCGGATGTCGTCATCGCTCGGATGTCCGATAACCACGGGCGGAACGTGGCCGCCTGCGTTGAAACTCTCGACAATCTCGTCGAGGTCCGACGTGGTGAAGCTGCCCTTTGTGCCGTAATCGCCGGCGCGGAACACTTCCATATATCCGGTCTCTTTGAAATCTTCGTGCTTTGGCATTATCCGATTCCCCTCGTTAGTCGCTGTCCCGGGCTTTGCGAAAATCCCTTGCCGGGCGACGGCAGGTTTGCTCGTTTGTCCTTACCGATCAACTGGAATGTTTCGAATTTCGACAGCCATCTTTTGCCGCACGTGCAGTTGAAATGGAATGTCGGCATGTTTTCGAAATCGTTATATGCGAAGATTTCGCCGTTACGCGGATCGCAAATCGGGCACGTTTCGGCAAGGCCCTTGATCACCTGGAAGGCGGGATACATCTCGCCTTGCGGGTCGAGGTCCCGAACCATCTGCTCGTCGGCGGCGGCGTATGCCGTTTGCATATTCGTGCGGAATACCGTTTCGAGCTGACCCGGCCGCAACGCATCGAACTCGGACGGAGTAAGCAACTTGTTTATTTCTTTGCGCCATTGCGCGAAAGTCTTGCCGGCTTCTTCGGCATTTATAAGGCTGTCCAAAACCGCGTTAACCGTGTTCTTGCTTTCGATGCCCGAAATGGTGAACGCCCATCCGTGCAGTCCTTTTTCCATCAGCGCGTAATATTCTTCGCTCAAATAGGGGTGCGTAAGGCGCAAAATCCGAAGCACTTCTTCGTTCGGAAGGAAATCTATCGGCACGACGGGATCGGCGGGGTCGGCGAAGTCTTCAAAGTTGGCCATGTCGTCCGCAAGTTGCGGGCCCAATTGCCTCGACGCCATCAGATACATTGATGCGCCGGCATCCACCATCCACCGGGTGAAAGACTCCTGCTGGATAAGCGGTATCTGGGCGGGCAGGGCGGCGCGGGCTTCGTCGTAACTTTCGGTGCCTTCCAGGCTGGCCTTGATTACGTCATAAAAATTATCATAAGGAGAATCGTCGCCGACAGCTTCGTCCATAATCAGCTCGGTCACCGCGTTGCGCTGCCGTTCGCGCCTTTCCATAATGACCGCGACATCGGGCTCGATGTCTTCGTCGGCAAACTGGGAAGCGTCGTCGGCGCCGTCGTCTTT
>SDBT01005884.1_pt1 | contig 20497 bp, 21 predicted proteins | sample 2277101 | NCBI WGS metagenome assembly SDBT01 (sample SAMN10404973, study PRJNA504765) | marine sediment metagenome | isolation source: marine sediment core GS10_PC15, 103 cmbsf | place: Arctic Ocean: Southern Knipovich Ridge | collected 2010 | reverse complement strand
AGTTGTAACTGTTTAGCGTCGGGGTGATTCGAGATCTGCGAGTGCATCAGCGGATCGAAGAACTCACCGCCTGCTCCCAACCGTCCCATAGCGCGGGCAGGCGCGCCAACTGCGCGTGCTGATCGAGCTTTATCAAACGCTTGTTGACGTTGTGCTTCAACATCCTCGTATCGAGTAGTTGAGGGTCCACCCTCCTTACCAATCCCACCAAAGAACGACTGTGCTGTAGCAGGTATCGAACTAGGTCGTGTCAGTGAGAGCGATTGCTCTCTCGGTCGCTTTATGGGAAGCGTCGACCCAGGTACAGCCTTCTCCCTGTCGAAACGTCGCTTGAAAACAGGATTCGTCCACAACCTGTTCATATACCCGCGATAATTGTCGTACTTCTGTCCCGTAGGCGCCCGCTTCAGCGTACGTAACCCTGTATAGATGGAGTCATACAACGCCTTGACTTTCGGATCATCATGATTGATCTCCCTCAACGAGCGCCGCACGTCCTCAACATCCGTTCCCCTTCTACCCTCCATCCTAGGAATCACAGCACTATAAGCAGCTTCAAACTCACGATGTTCTTTATCAATATTAACTGCTTGCTCACTGCCAGCTGGAGCATCTGTAGATATCCTGCGATACAACGCGCCCAGCCCGGCAGCCACATGCTCAAGTTCTTCAGGTCGCAGCCAAGGTAGTTTAGCCATTAGAAGTCAAGCTCTTGTAAGAATAGGTCAGACTGTTTCTGTGTATCACTCTGCTCACCTGGTGCTGTCGTTGTGCCTATGCCTTGACCGCTTATCGAATCGAAGAAAGGATCACCAGTTGATGTCGGTGCTCCTGGTCCCCTCATCTGCCGCCGTGCATCCTCAGGCGTCTTACCCACGTACACATGGTTCGGAGCACCCACACCCACACGACCACCCTCCCCCTTTGCAATCGCACGGGCGTCGTTGTAGTCAATCGTGAGTTGATAGGCCAGCTCCTCCATCTCTGCTTCGTACACCTCAGCCAGTCCCCAGATATCCAACGCTCTTTCTTGCTCGTACTTATTAGTCTTCGCTGTCATCTTTCTTTCAATCCCACGGATGTACTGCATCTGCAACCGTAGCTCTTCTTTATTCGTATCATCCTTATCAGCCCGGTCATAAGCCTGCTTCGCCAGGTCTAAACGATCACGCGCCATTTGCATACGCTCTTCAGTATCCTCACGAATCTGTGCAGAGCGTGCCGCGACTTTCTCAGCCTCACCTGACTTCACCGAGTCATTAGCCCATTCAGTGTTAGCGATGTCACCACCACGCAGGCCTTTCATGATCTCCCCTAGATACTTCGACCAGCGGTCATTAGAGCCCCGCTTTGCCAGCCCTTCATTCACCTTACGAGTAGCTTGTTCAAGATCAGCTTCAGTCTCGATAGGCTCAGGAGCAAAGGTGGCAGGATCAAGCCCCTGCGCCCGCCCCATCAACTTGTCCACACGTGAGCGAAACTTGTAATCCTGTGCATCCTGGTGACGCGTGTCACGATCTCGCTGCTGCTGCATGCGATAGTCACCCTGCACCCTCATCTGCTCACGTTTAAGCTCAGCATCCTGTCGCTGATCCCGTATATGTGTCGCCGTCTGTGCAGACGCCTGCGGGTTGAGAGGTGACTGTGCAAGCGCACCCATCATCATCATGTACGCGCCTGGGTCCTGTGCATAAATCTCACGCATGCGTGCGATGGGGCCACGGGACTGAGCCTGCATGCCTGGCTCGGGCTGCATCTGCGGCCCTTCCTCCATAGGTGGCTGCATCATCTGCTGCTGTTGAGGTTGTTGAGGCTGCTGAGGTGGCATCCCCTGTTGCTGCTGTGGAGGCATCATCCCTTGCTGAAGAGGTGCGCCTTGCTGAGGCGGCATCTGCGGAGGCGGCATCATCCCAGCCTGCTGCTGCTGCTGCGCCATTGCTCCTTCAAACGGATTAGGCATCTGCTGTCCAGCCATCTCTGGGGGAGGAGGAACGCCAAACCCTTGCTGCTGCGCTTGCGGTTGCTGCATCCCTTGCATCCCACCAGGCATACCCCCTGTCGTATCTCCCATCCCACCACCCAGCAAAGCAGAAAGCTGCTGTTGCATCCCGCCACCACCGCCCATCCCCGGCCCGCCCATCCCGCTCGGCCCGTCCTGCGGCATAGGCGGTGTAGGTTCGGTAGCGAAAGGCTGACCGGGCGGCTGACCTTCAGGATTCCCTTGAAAGCTAGGCATCCCACCAAGCCCCGTATCCCTACGCTGCATCCCTGCTAGCTCCTCTGTAGGAAATATCGGAATCGCCTTTGGTACTTTCGGTATTTCGTGTGCCATTATTGGAACATCTGTTGAGGTTTTTGCTGGAACATGTTCTGTCCAAACTTTTGCTGACCGCCCTGCCATGAGCTAGTGCCGACTCCTGCTTGCTGTCCACCAGCACCAGCACCGAACGTCTGTGGAGTACCAAAGGAGAAACCACCACCACCCGTACCACTCATCCCCTGCCCCTGCGATCCTTGCTGTTGCCCCTGCGTAAACAACCCACCCCCAACATTCGCAAGACCGCTCATAGCATTGCCAGCCATCTGCCAACCGTTCGGTCCCATGTTATTAATATTCGCATTCGCAATACCCATCTGCCCTTGCTGATTCCCCTGAAACGCTTGCTGCAGCCAAGAGAGATCGGCGCGCTTTTGATTCTCTTGCCACAGACCAAACTGTTGTTCCGTGTTAACGTCACGGGCCGTACGTGCTGCCTGATTCGCCAACGCATATGCATCACCAAGCCCACTATTTGCACCCATGGTTGTCTTACCAAGTATCGATGATGCACGGTTGAAGTCAGACATCTGCCGTTCTGAGCTCAACTGAAAAGGCTTGTTTTTAATAGCAGGATCAATAGCCCCAGGGTTCTGCGTCATGTTCCATATATGCATCGCGTATGCATCTTGCGACTGAGGCTTGATCCCCTGGAACGCCCAATAAACCTCAGGGCTCATTCCACCACCTACAGCCTTTTGCATCTCACGTTTTCTTCGATCACCTTGGCGCTTTGCACCATAAGCAGACGCACCCATACCAATAAGTGCAATCACTGCTCCAGCTACTGGCATATCACCACCTCCAAGTCATCTGACACTTGCACCACTTGTCCATCCACAGACAGACAAGCAATGTCGCCTCGTGTACCTAAAACGCGGATGGGTACTCGACCAATCAATGGCGCGATAGTGTTGAAGAACCAGTCTGCTTTAGTCACGTCACGGGCGCGCAGGAGTCTCAGCCCCACCCCCACATACCGGTTATACACAGCACTACCCACCGCACCCACCAATCGAGCCCCAGCTGTCTCGTACCCACCCGCTTGTTTGAAAAACCAATCACTCATAGTCAGGTAAAGAAACTCAACATCATTCTTCACACCGTCTTTCAAGAACGCTTCCCTCTCGGTGTACATCTTCGAGAACCCATGATGCCGTGCAAAGATGCTAGTCGCACGGTTGAACGCAGGGACTCGTGTTGTCAACACACTACACGGCGTACGTGTGAACATCAGCTCGATGACTTTCAGCGCCGCCTCGCTAGCAAACTCCCCTCGCCACTTATCAAGTAAATTCGTATGTGCTTCGTACACACCGTCTGAGGTACAGTGGAACAACCAAAAACCCGCAGGTTCCAGCCCAGCCTTCACCAACACAAACACATTCCGTCCATCAAGCAGCGGGCGTAGGGTGAACTCATCAGCAGGTGGGTCAGTGTCCTGTGAGACGAGCGGGTAGATCGAGGGGTCACGGACGATTTGATCGAGCAACGTGATGTCGCCCGTGATCTCCAGCGTGGGCTTTGGGTGACTGTAGTCCCTAGGCTTGAGGAAAGCTTGTGCCATTTTACTTCAGTCGCTTGCGGAAGGTGAAGTGCACCCCGTAGTTGTAGTAGTCATCCTCTGTGACTCGTAGGAAAGCAGGACTGGGCGTGGGCTTCCAGCTATGAGAAGGTGCCGTCATCACACCACAACCTACACAATATGCTTTCTCATAAGGCATATACGCGACGCCTCCCATGACACCAAACTGCCACTTCTTCGTATCCCAGCTGAAGGCGAGCTTGGCATCCGGCCCCCATCCAACCTTATTCTTCTGCGCGCCCGCCCACCATTGGATATCAAGCGCCTTCGCTTGTTCCTTGTGCTCAGCGACCAACGCTGTCGTGAAAAGCAAAACCAGCAAAAGACATGCAAACTGTTTCATACGTCCAACTCCAATAGTTTGTACTTGTGAATCCTTCTATGAACCTGTATTAGAGCCGCCTGCTTACTCCCACGCATCCGCATCATATCGCTCATCAACCGCCTGTACGGGCCGTCCTTAATCGGCCGACACCGTGACTCCACAAACGCGTACGTAGCAACCAAACGTTGAGCAGCTTCCTCTATATCCTCCCCATCTCTCATATGAGCGATGATCCATTCAAACCACTTACCATATGTCATCCAGTTAGGCATTTCGTAACCCTATGATAGCACTTTATCAGCTGCTTTGCGTGACTATCAATCTAGCTGCAAGCACCGTAGTTGTAGAGCCGCCTTCGAAACCTGCCTGAGCTTTGTATTCCTTAACACCCGCTAATGTTAGAGAACCAGTTCTAAGTCTCACAAACGTCGCTGAGGATGTCTCCACCTCTCCACTAACCACAGGTGCATCGTCAGTTATACTAAACAACCTCACCTTTCCATCAGAAGGTCCAGATGTCTTGAGAATAGCTTCAAACAACACAGTTGCCCCTGGATCATAAGCACTAGCATCGAATTGTAAGAACGCCTCATAGTCAACAAAAGTAAATGTCGGGAAAGTTACGAACTTATAAAACAGAGGCTTAGAATGTAAGGGAGTAACAACCTGTTCTAACAGTTACCCGCGTACAAACTCGATTACAGCATTCGGAGGCGCACTGAAAACAATTAGTGGATAGAACTGTGCCGACCGCTCGTACTCAGCAACCTTATCCCCTAACCATTGCCCAATTACGTAAGAAGGAACAGGGCTGGTGGTTACTGCAAAGTCGGCAGCCACCCATCTGTAAAACTGCGGTGCGGGCTCGTGAACTGGCCCTGTATCACCAACCCACTGACCCGTTGTGTACTCGATGACAGGGAACACATCCGAGAAGGTCGTGAACTTGGTGTAGTGGCTTAGATTCTCCCAAGTAGGTGTCGCATCTCCAAGCAGCTGCCCAATGGTATAGGCAACAACAGGGACTGCAGGGTCTGCAGTTGGTGGCAGAGACAGTGGGAAGTGGTAAGGAACTGCTGGGTCGTGGAGCGGCTGTCCGTCTCCAAGCCACTGTCCCATACGAAACGGGATAATCTCTTCCGCTGGGAAGGCACCTGCAAATGGTGTGAAGTCGTGGTAGCGAGCTAGTGGGAACTGCGGTTGCGGAACCTTGTCGCCCCGCCACTGTCCTATCGTGTAAGGAATGACTGGGATTGAGGTGAAGGTAACGGTCTCGAAGAATCGCGGGGCTGTGTCAATGGGCTGGATCTCGTCGCCAAGCCATTGACCGACTGTGAACGGGACAACTGGGAAGACGCCTGAGAAGGTCGTGAAGGGGATGTACTGGCTAAGATTCTCCCAGGTCGGTACCTGATCACCTAACCATTGCCCAGTCGTATACTTAATAACGGGGAGTGCAGGAGGAGCGACAGTGTTCTCTGGGATCGTCGGGAAGAACTGGGGGACAGTATCGACAGGTTGAACCTTGTCACCCAACCACTGACCCATGCGGAAGGGAATGATCTCTTCAGCCGGGAAGTCTCCTGAGAAGCGAACCTCGTGGAAGTAGTCGGACTTGACCTTTGGTTGTGGTGTCTCATCGCCCAGCCACTGGCCAATCGTGTAGTCGATAACCGGATTGGCCGGTACAACAACCTCTACAATCGTCGGGAAGAACTGCGGCGCTGCGTCGATAGGCTTGGTCTTGTCTCCCAGCCATTGACCAATTCGATAGGGGATTACCGCTTCAGCTGGGAAGGCGCCAGAGAAGGGCTTGAAGTCGTAGTAGCGGCTTAGATTGTCCCAGGTCGGTACGGCGTCGCCCAGCCATTGCCCCATACGGAAGGGGATGTTCTCCTCAGCTGGGAAGTCACCGGCAGGAAGTGGAGGTTTCCTGAAGAAACTGGAGAGCGTGAAATCAGGCTGCGGTACGGCGTCACCACGCCACTGACCTATGTTGTAGCCAACGACAGGCGAGGCTGGTTCAACCGAGCGCGTGACCCACTGGAAGAACTGCGGAGGTGGCTCCTGCGGGCGAACCTCGTCTCCAAGCCACTGCCCAACAGTGTACGGGATGACCGGTAGCGCCGGGAAGATGTCGTCGCGCTTAGGTATCCACGGGTAGTAACCTGGCTCTGTAGCTGTTGAGTGCGGTACTTGGTCACTTAGCAGCTGAGCTTTGATGGGTGCAATGACTGGATTGGCAGGATCTACCGGCCCAGGAGTCACCCACGGGAAGAACCCGATGGTGATGAGGGCTTGAGCCCCCTTCAGGACCTTCGGGGCTCTAAGGAAGCCGCTCATTCAGGCACAGTGAACGGAATGACAGGAGTCGCGGCGGCTGCGGCAGCAGCGGGGATCTCACAGACAACTAGATACGCATTGTTGATAACCCCCTCTCTGTTGTTCGTGGTAACGCTAGAGTTACCCTGTATCTTGAAGTCTTTATCCCCGGCAGTTAAGGCAACTCCATGAACATGAAAGGACAGGTAAGACTCAGCATCGTCGTTGTCTCTTTGATGCCAGGAACGGCTTTCGAAATTGGTGGTATCGGACACTAACCGATGGCGCCCGGCCTCACCCCCCTCGTTAGAAAATTCCGCCCCGCCGAGGACTAAGTGATCCGCAGTGAGTACAGTCTGCGAAGCTAACGTGGCGTTGCTGTCTGTCCAGCCATTTGATAGATCGTGGAAAGTGGCAGCGTCAGTCGCGCAACTACCCGGGCCATTACAATCCGAATACACATTCTCGAAATCGGCAAATGGGATCGCTATGATTGCAGCCTTTCTTACGCAGTGTTCATCACTCGCAGTCCGTCCGTCGAATTGAATCTTGTAGGTAGTGCTGCCAGCTTGCGCCTCAAACGCAACACCACCGGATGTACGATAAACATTGTTATTCTGAGAGGTGTTTGTGTCCTGTCTGTTTGCAAGGTAAAAGGTAACACTGTCCGTCGTGTTGATGAACTGGAGCGCAGTATCATTGTCGTCGTCGTCTTCCGGCCGGTGCTCTGCGGACCAGATAAACACATGGTTGGCCGAGCCGGGATCAAAGGTCAGTGTCACAGCGTCTTGTAACACGTTGCTTGTGTCGCAAGTTTCACTGGTGTTTTCGGCGTACTCAGCCCCTGCGGACTTTTCGAGCACGACGATACTACCGTTATCGGCTATTACGTTATCGGTCCCGGATTCCCTGGCAAACTCAAGACTGAATGTGTGAGATGCGGCAGTGAGATTGACCTGTCGAGCAACAACAAAGTGTACGCCCCTGCCCGGTTTACTATTGCTACCGCCTGCCGAAAGACCACCTTCAATCTCGCTCACATCTAAGGCTGTAGGGGTTGCTGAGTCTTTTCGTAGACGGCACTTAATCAGTGCAGCCGTTGCACTGACTTCAATGTTCAGGTGAGCAATAATGAAAAAGTCTTTGGCCCCGGATTCACCAGACCGATCCACAGTTATAGACAGATAATCGACGTAGGTCGAGCCCGTCTCGGTTTGCTGCGAGGTCTTGGACGCCTTGAAGAATTCGAGGGCTGTCGCCACCTTAACTACTCAGGCCATCAAGTGTTGCGTTCGTCTGCTCTAAGGCATACGCCACTTCGTCACCTCGTATTACAGAGGCATCAAAGTGTAATTTCCAATGTGCAACCGGAGGCGCTGGTTCGCGGCTCGTCTCACCTATCTCGCTGCGGATGCGTTGACCCTGCTGAACATCATCAAAGCCAAACAGAAACTTGTAGACCGAGGGCATACTTTGGGCGTTACCTGTGTACCCAAGGGTAGTCAAGTTGTCGGCAAGTTGCGTTTCTTCTGCGGTGGGCAATTAGTCTGCCTTTACGGTACTCTTCAAAAAGCCCAGTGCCTTGTCACTCAGCCTTACTGCATCAGTCCGCTTGTCAATGAACTTCTTGACCTTAGCGCTGGAACCCTTGTAGCGACCATGGAAGTCATTGTTGCCGAACCTAGTGGGAGTGGACTCTTTGGTGCGGTCAAACTTTAGAACATCGCTGGATATCTTACGCAGCACCTTGTCGCGGTATACCTTTGATGCCGTCCACTCGTGGTAGAGGATCGTCGGCAGTTTGTCAACTGCTGCAGCATGAGTCATCCACACATCAATCTGCTGGTCCAGGTCGTCTCGATTATTAACGCCATTCATAATCATCGAGGCTGCCCAGTTTCTGTAGTCTCTGATGTGCAAGATGCTATAACCGGGAGGATTTTCCTTGACAAACTCAGGCATACTACAGTTCTCGTAATTAACTAGATGCCAGTCAGCGCAACGACAATCATCATTGGAGGCTACACGCCCAATAGTATGAACAGATCCAGGCAGACTACCCCTCAACCAATCCAACACGGCTCTGTGTCCGCTACGCGACATGGAAATTACGTTCAGTCGCTCAATCACTAATCCTCCTCGTGGAATCCCGCGATATGGATGTCCAGGCGTTGCATCCCCTTGTCCTCGTACTTCATCGCCTGCTCACACCAGTAGGCCCGAGCCTCAGGCAGCTCATCAAAGCTCTTGTTCATAATGACTTTGATCCCGTCAACCTGATGCCCGAGACGACGGGTAACTACAAACTGCCGCGTCTTACGCCCACGGGCCATAGCGTCGAGGTCCATCAGACGCCGCAGGTCCAGGAAGACAGACGCCGACCCATCCGGCATCATAAACCGGGTAGAACGCAAGCAAGCAATCATGAGTTACTCCTCAAAAACCATATAGACGCTAGCCTGGATTCCAGACTGCAGAGTGTCGACGTTGTTGATACCGATGGCCAGCGTGCCAGAGCCAACCTGAGAGAACTCACGCCCAGGAGCCGCGACCCAGATCATGCCGCTTACGTTGGGCACCGCAAACTGATGCAACGTAGTGCCAATCGCCGCACCGCCAGTAGCATCCTGATTTGCGGTCGTGTCTAGCGCGGTCCCGAGATCGTCCTGCAAGATCGTTGGAGCGGTTGATGTCCCACCTGTAGCGATGGTCGTATAACGATTCACAGAAAATTCAGATGGCACCGTTGTGTTGTTGGCGGCACCGTTACACGACACACCAAATTCGGTGATCTGAATGGTGCGGCCTGTCAAAGCCGTCAACTCAATGATAGATTGAGTTGCAAAAGCTGCTGCGGTCTGGGTTCCAGAAATACCTGCCGGTCGTACTGCCATTTCCCTTCTCCTTTATGAGAACGCAACTTCGTGCGTTCCAAAATCCATTAAAGCTTCTTGATTCGCTATACCTAATATGTTAGTTCCGTCTGTCGCTGATGAAGGCGCTGAGATCTTCCCAAACAAAGTCGAGCCATCAAACCATATATGTGCCGCTCCTATCTTGAGGTGTCCATCATCGAAATTCCCCAGGTCTATTCTAACATCCCCTTCTGTAGGCGCAAGGACTAGATCACCACCACTTTCCACTGTGAATTTAGTGTGGTTGCCTGAGCTAAACCCTAGACGAAACTGTTCGGTTGCAGACTCTACAGACAATCTTGCTGTGTCTACTACCGTACCAATGGACATATTACCAGTAGCACGCAGTATCCAACCGAAGTTCCAGGTTACTTGGTCACCTTGCGCCACACCACTGTCGTACATAAAGCCGATGCCATCACCATTTTTACGTAGCTGGAAGTTAGTGCCAGCATCAGAACTCTTCCATTGTGAATCTGCGGCAAAATATGCATCAAAGGATATGTCGATGTTGTCGTGTGCCCAGCTGTGGAAGTGGAGGAGTGGGTAAATGTCTAGGTCGGTAGTGGTTTGGAAGTGCGGGCCTAGGATGTCAGCATCTGCTCCACTTATCTCAAGTACAGCATTGCCTGTTGATCCTGGGGTGTCAGTGCCTATACCAACCCTACCATCCTTGTCAATAACATCCTTTAGCACATCATTACCGTCGTAGATGTGTAGAATATCTCCAGCAACGGCACCTGCACCAAGCTGGGTCCGACCATAACGAATCGCAGCGTATTGATAAACTTCTAAAACTTCTGCTTCTGAAAGCTCTGTCTTCCATACGACGAGCTCGTACAGACAGGCTCCAGCAGGCATAGAATTGTTTTTATCGGTAGCCATCAAACCATTGAAAGTGATCTCTCCAGCTAGTGTTGTGCCACTATCACCACGGGCCTGTATCAAACTTGGGCCAGTGTTAGAATCTGCAAAGATGGAGTGTTCGTCACTAGAGTTACGTGTGACAACTATTGTCATTACGCTATCAGCGAGTCCCGTCGTGTTCCAGCTCGGGCCTACATTCGCAAGCTGAGCGCCGTTGTCGTAGTCAACGCGTACAAACCCAGCAGAAGTCTCTCCCGGCCCCCTCACCCCTTCCTGCCCAGTATGGTTCATCCCACGCCCAATCAGGTGATGCCTATTCTCGGCATCATCCACCATTTTGTAAACAGCAAGAACGGTGTAGGCGCCTGAGTGAAACAAGGCTTGGAAGATGTCATCTTCCCCTGTCCAAAACTGTTCATCAAGACTTGCTGATACATTAAGATCGCCCTTTGTCGCAGGCTGCTGCATGCCCTTCTGTCCATTCAGGCGATTAGCAACGGTGGTAACCCTAACGGAGTTAACAGCTGGTCTGAAATCGATGAAGGTATTGGTTGTGACTCGCTCGGGGACTGCAGCTAGAATAGCGTTATCACCCTCAGTAATGTCACCGCCACGGAACCAGATGAATGGCTTATCACCGCTGACGAGTAGATCAGGTTCGATACCAGCTGGCGCTGCCCCAGGCCTCATATTCACTCGTGCGCCACGTGGGGCCGCACTGAACGATGCTAGGCCGTCAGCAGCAATTGCCAGCGCTTCTATATTTGCCTTATCACTAATCTTGAAAAAGTCCCCTATCTGCCCTGCGCTACTCCGCTTAATCTCCAGCGTTATTTCATCAAGGGCAATCCCTGACGGCTCCCATAGATGGTTACTCTTCCACTTAAAAAAGTACGGATCAATTGGGTCAGTCCCTGTCGACGCGTCAACCTTCGTAGCATGAGTACTAGCATGCAGTACAGTCGGTGTATTACTACCTTGCCCCTGATGTATATTCTTAATCGTGACAGCTTCCCCAGCAACTAGGGTCGATACACGACTATCTAAATCACGCAAATGCCGTTCAAGCTCACGCAGATCTCTCTGCATGGGCTGTTCATACCCACGTAACCCCGTAAACCCGCGCCAGAGAGCCATCAGGCAGCCTTGATCTTCTTAGTCTGCTCAGCCTGCTTAGCTTCTTTAGGCTCGTACTTCTCACGCAAGCGCTCAACCTCTACCTGCAGCGTCTCGATGGTGATCTGTGAATCGATAAACAACCGCCCAACAAGTTTGAAAATATCGTCGGTTGTCATTTGTCCCTCCCTACTCCCGAGTCTCGTGTTTCAAACTCGTAGGCAACAACTCCTGGAAATGCCAGCGGCGTAACCCATCTAATTTCCAGAGAATGTCGATCACAGTACATGTGCCAATAAACCTTTTTCTGCCTATTAGCTTCAAAGCTTTTAGATTTTATAGCTTCCTCAGACGCACCATCTCGCTTGAACCTGCCAGTCAGCGAGAAAGTTGGCGAGGTGCCATCGTCTTCAAACTTCAAGTAGCCGAAATTAATCAGCGAAGCATGTCCAATGTTATTGACGTAGATATCACCTGTACGTATGACAAATGGCACATTCGTTGTACTACCATCATTCGCCATAGAATCATCCGCCGCGCCTTCTCGATCTACAAATACTACCCCTGTACCAGTAGCGTTATTGTTTGATCCTACCCAACCAGCCCATTTCCCATCAACAACAGCATAGTGCTTTGAACGGTAGCCGCTCATAGCATCTACAGAAGCATTGTGAGGCCCGGTCACAAGTGGGGAGAAATGCCTCTCAATGTCCTGCTTGTACCTCCCGTAGTACATGTGGATCTCACGAAGGTCAGTGTTAGGATTATCTTTATCACTGTCATACAAGATCTCAACACGATCCATCAACGCATTGTTATACAAGCGTATCCCAGCCATGTCAGTATTCGCCATCAAATCCTGCCATGCAATCCCATTACTCCACTCAATAATCTCGCTAACACCATCCGTCGACCACACACCAAGAGCATCTGCAGCTACTGTAAACGTACGACCTTTATCAATCGTCACCTCAGTTACAGCATGCACCCCAGAACACCCTCGAATATTACTCACATACTCCGTCACACGTTGGTCAAATACACCAGGGTCAGTCGCCTGAGGTAGAAAATTAACCATCATCGTATACCGCTGGAAGTAAGCGAGCATAATACGACCACTATTTGTAACAGCCATCGTACTGATCACATCATTAAACGGTGTGGTAAATTCTAGGAAGTAGAAGGAAGGTACTTTCTCAGCCGCTGATTTATCAATCGTGGCAGGTATGCTGTAGTACAACTTAGTGCTAACCGGTGGCAGATACACCATAGAACCTTGAAATGGTACTACCTTCTTAGCTACTGGTGGCTGAGTGTTCTGATCTATACTCAATGTAGCCCCATCAGGATATAGAACAGGCAGGTATTGATAAGGATTGCCTTGATCAGCGATATCAATAGTATCAAAATCACCTATGTCAGTGAAAACAGCAGTTGAGTTGGTTACATCAAGCGTCACATCCCCAATCTGATACAAGAAAGGATACTTATTAGACGCTACGTCTGAGAGTGTGCGATAAATTGTATACTTTGTGGTCCACTCATTTGTAGGTAGAACATCTCGGGGCGGCTCACCGTCAGGAGGGTCATTCACGTTTGGAAAAAATGAAGGGAGGTTTATCAGTTGTATTCCATAGACTGTTACTGGATCGTTGTTTCCATCCAGCTGTTTTGAAACTACTGCCAACTCAGATAAAACACTCTCATGGTCTACACCATTTCTATCAGTATATGTCTCTGTGAATCCATACTGCATGTCTTCAGGAACTGTAAACCCTGCGACACTACTTCCATTATCGGCTAAGAGAACAGAGATGGCACCAGTGACATTAGCCCACGAGAACGTAAAGCCTAACGGTGCTTGAGGTGCGGCAACTTGTCGCAACGTGGTAGTAACTACCACATTCGTCAAATCAACATCATCAGGTACTGGGATGATATCGTACTTAAATTCGTAGCCTCCTGTCTTAGATAATGTCACAGTGAAGTTAGCACCATCTGTGACATTGATTTCCAGTTCAATTCCCAGATTCCCTTCATTTATATCAGTGTGAGACTCTAGTGCTGTGGCACTATAGTAGTTAATGTCTCCTGATACAGAAGATCTTATCCTTATGGATCGATTGGTTAGATCATCTAACTCTGCGTTAAAAGCATAATTTATGAACGGTTGATATGAATTTGGAAAATTAGTATTGCATTCAGCATATGCCAAAAGGAAAGCATAGGAATAGTCTACTTCATCTATGTTAAGAGCGTTTGCTGGATAGTACCATTGATGACCTGTGGCAAGGCCATTAACAGCGGGCGGTGAAAACGTACCTACAGTTGGAAATATAGGTTCTTCACCTGGAGGTGGTGCAGTGAGATCTATGTTTGCTATATTGATAATCCCAGTTGGCTTCAACATCCCAAGCTGTCGCCAATTAGATCCTACTGTAGGGCCTGTGATAAGCGGGAAAGGCTCACGGATAGCATTGCGAGAGAGCCCATCTACCATGATCCAGTGATTCTGTATCGATGCAAAAGAGGGAAGGGTTGAAGGAAGCTCATCTAGATCGTCTTCAGGTTTGAGAACTTCAACAGGCGTTGCTGCAGCAGCAGCAGTAGTAAATGGTGTTGTCTCCATTATCCTAACTTTGTTCGTATCCACTTCACTACGCACATAGATTAGAAACACATCGGCACCCACATCGTACTGCAATCGATGTAGTTCGATGATTGGTCCTATCCCAGCCGAGTTCCAACTACCCCCCGCTATCGCACGTCCAGGTTGTTTGAAGATGTGTGGTGAACCTTCTCGGTACTCACAGCCTGTAGCGACAGCGAGCTCCCCGTTCTGCAGCGTTGATGGGTCACGAGAGGTGACAAGGCCAAGGTGGAAGGTGATGTTTGGATTAGGCGGCATATCAGACTCTTATAAACAGCGAGCGCCGACCGGACAGGCGCCCACGCTTGATGTTATCGCTAAGCACAAACCGCTGCTGCTGATCGGGATGTCGCTTGTCAACGGCCTTCAACTCTTCAAGTGATGTCTTCTCAAGCTGATTGAAGGCAGCGACATCAGGGTGAGCAGCACCTAGCAGATGGATCGCCAATCGTTTACAAGACCCATAAACGAGAGGAACCTCAACTTCCTCAGGAACCATGATAGTCTCGCCATCTTGCACTTCGCTATAGAGAGGAATACGCCGATAGAACTCAATCGTCAATGTGTAATCGTTAGCTACACTTGTGCCGGGTGCAGGATGTACAGTAACCGTCCCATCAGTCTCAACATTCCTCCACGAATAAATCGTGGGGATGTCTGTGTTGTTGAACAGGGGGTGCCCTAGACGTTCGCTGAATCGCACCCAGGGAATGTAGGTTAGAAACTGTCGTGAACTGTCATCAGTCTTTATGAGATAAGCAATCACCTCTTTGTAAGGAATGACTGGTGTTGCAGCTACGGGAGGGGAACCACCTCCAACACCTAAGTCAGTGTTAGTCAATACGTAATCATTCTGCTCAGATACAAGTGTGATACCCGTTTCTGTAAACTTATTAAACTCGTACAGATGCGAGTTCATGTCCTTGATTGTCTGGTCTATCAGACTCTCAGCGACTAGCTTTAATTCATTATCTTGTACTTGATCAATCCCGTACACCCGCAGCACTGCGTCTCTCAGGTCGTCCTTCGCTACTGGGTGCCGTCCGTCTGCTGGCCATGCCATCAACACCTCCAATGCCAGGTCGCACGATCTCGCTTAGGTCAGTAATCGGCCCCTTGGCAATCGCTCGTTCATACAATTCTACCCATTTATGCACATGTTTGTCAATCGTCTGCGTGTCACAAACCCACGTCTTCAACCGTGTCGCCAGCCTCTCTCGCAACGATGCGTCACGTGCTAGCTCAACCAACGCTGTCTCCCACTGTGTCGTGGAGTTGTCGAGCTTGATCGCACAATCGCTAGGGATCTCATCATGCGTAGGCCAGTCAGTACACACAAACGCAGCGTTAGTCATAGCTGCATCGAACGCCTTGATATGTGACTTAGACTTGTTGAAGATGTTCATCTGTACAGGGTTGATGATTATGTCAGGGTTGACGTTGCGCAGAATCGCCTGGTAGTGCTTAACGTCACAGTAGCGTATGGAGAAGCAGCGATTTGCGCTAGCATTTCGAGAATCGCTCATCCACTCAACAGCCCAGTCAGGTACACAACCCATGAAGAACATACGTACGTTAGGACATTCTCTTAACAACTTATGCACAGCATCCTTGACTTCTATCAAATCACCATACCGTCCTACATTACCTACAAACAAAACGCGCACACCATCGTCGGTTTCGTGTCTCGGTGGGTAGTCCCAGTCACTGGGCTCAACGCAGTTAGGCAGCTGTGTGCAAATGGTGCTGTCGTTCTCAAGGACTGACACAAGAGGTGCCGTGGAGGCTGAGACGCCATCGCTGACACGCAGCTGCATGCGAGCCATACGCCGCTCCTGTGCACCTCCATGGTAGTGCTTGTACGCCAGGTTGTAGGACGGGACGTTGTAGATGTCGTCGTCTATGTCAGTGATCAGAGGAATATCGGCGTAGTTACGTGCCGACAGCAACAGACGAATATGGTCTTGATCCGTGGTATACCCCGCATGGATCACGTCACAGCCCTTCACATGCTTGAGTAAAAACTTCTCAAACGCCTTGTAGTCATCAAGATCCTTCTCCCTATCCAACTGCACTATCTCAACACCGTTTCTCTCTAGCGCAGCGTTAGGGATCAAAGCTCGATGGTACTGAACACCTCCACCCTGGAAGTAAATACTCATCACACGCATGTTGCAACATCCTGTGGGAAGACGAAGCTGCTATCGATGGGAAAATTAAACTGCCCAGCACTCAACATGTCGCGTATGTAGTTGTCACTGACAGGTGTCACATGTCCATGTACACCTCTGAACTTGTTACCCCCAGGAAGGTGCATGTTGTAAACGTATTCACGTGCACCTGTGTTTGGGATACGAAAGGTCTTGTGTGACGCGACTACATAGTCGAGCTTCTTACACGCTGTGTAGGTGTCAGCGTCTAAGAGCCACCCCGGTGCGCGGAAGACAGGCGCATCAATCCCCTTCTCCCGTGCGAGCTCGATCTTGTCACGTGCTTCCTCGTCTGACCAGGCGAGACACTCACCGCGTGTGTGCCTCCACCCATGAGGAGCAAGCTGCACCCAGTCACCCAGGTCCTTTGCCTTCTCGATGGTAGAGGCACTCGTCCGCTGAGGGATGGTGAAGAGTGTGACTTTGATCTCTGGGAAGCGGTCTTTAAGCTCGCTCAGCACCTCAAGCTCGTGAACAGTCGCGTCGCAGTAGTCGTCAAAGTCAACGCAGAAGGTTCGTTTCATGCTACAGCATCCTGCACGCCTGCCCAGTCCTTGTCGTGGTCGGGGGCACCTGGGACTGGTCGGTCGATGTTTCTCGCGTCTGCAACGCCTCTTAGATGAGAAAGCCAATCACGCGTCTGACTCTGATCACCCCATACCTTAGCCCATTCGCCAGGTTTACCAATAGTGTGGAAGCCAGTCGCAAAGTCCTCGCTGTCCAGGTCGATTTCAAGTCCATAGTGCTTAGGGTTTCGCCAAACGTGAGTACCAGGGAGGGGTACGAATGCATGGAAACCAAATCTGTCAACCTCGACGGCTCGCACGAACGCCTCTGTCTCTGCGATTGTCTCATCCGTCTCTCCAGGGAAGCCGACTATCATCTGTCCACGTATGCCCATACCTGCCTTCTTCACAGCGTCGATGGCGATGTAGGCGTGATCAACTTTCTCAGCCTTACGCATAGCTTTGAGGATGCGAGGAGAGCCTGTCTCGAAGCCGAAGGTGACGTTTTGGCAGCCCGCACTAGCTATGGCCGTAGCGATCTCATCGTCCATGTTGTCAGCACGGCAGAGACAGTGCCATGGGAAGTCAAGTTTGGTGAAGAGCTCGCATAGGTGGAGGACACGTCGGCGGTTGATGTTGAAGGTGTCGTCCTCGATGTAGATCAGGTCGACTTCGTACTTCTCTCTAAGCTCTGTGATGTCGTCAATGAGTGTCTGATCAGGGAAGTACCGGGCGCGCCGACCTGTGATAGCTGCCTGTGCACAGAAAGCACAGTCATAAGGGCATCCACGGCCTGTCTGCAAGTAACCCTCACGCACCACTCCATCCTTTACATACCTGTTTATCCCAACTTGGTGGAAGGAGCGGATGTCAACCATGTCCCGTGCTGCTAAAGGAAGGCTGTCAAGCTCAACAACAGGCATCTTGTTCTGCGTGTAGACACCATCCTTGTACCAACACAGCCCGTCAACCTCCTCAAGCGGCAGATCCTTCATAAAGGCTACAAGAGCGTTATCACTCTCACCCACGAATGCATAATCAGCATCGAGATGCTTCAACGACCACTCAGGGAGAGCGCTCACATGCGCCCCACCGACGATCACTGTCACCTTATGCGCTGTCCGATTACGCACAAGCTCTATTGCCTTCTTCGCAAGTGGCGCCTGAGGCGTGGTCATGGAGAACCCATACACATCCCCCTCAGGGATGTACCACTTGTCTTCTGGAACACCAACAAGGTCAGCGATCTGCACCTCAACATCCCACTGCTTCAAGCGTGCAGCAAGGTAGAGAAGGCCCATAAGTGGTAGATCACGGTCGCTGATCAGCCATGGGGATGGTAACTGAACTAGAACGATCTTACGTTGTGACGGCATGTTTCTCTAACGCCTCCTTATAACGTGCCCAGGTCTTCTGAAACATCTCTGCATTCACTGGATCAGTCTCGTGCTGTCGTTCATCACCACCTACATGGTAGCCAACGCCCGGCCCGATCATCCATGATTCCAAACCAAACCGCATCATCCACCGACAGGCAAAGTCGTAGTCAACACACCCATATCCAGGGAAGTTGATGTCATGCCCACCGTCGTTAGCTACGTAGTCCTCTTGTCGCATGATCCAGTACGAGTCTCGGCACATGCGGAAACGCGTCTGTAGGTCAATAACAGGCTTCTCGATACGCCAGTCAGGACGCGCGATTGTAGGATCATCAAGGCAATCAAGCTTCGTGTGCTTGCTTACGTCAGGCACCGTGCCATAAACGATCAACTCCTTCTCAACGAGCTCTAGATTGGCAGCAAGAGACCCAGGCGCCAGTACAACATCACTATCAATGTGCGCAAAGTACTCAGTCTCCACTTCCTGCGCACCTTGTCGAATAGATCGCTGAGGTGTGATCCCCCGCCTCTCATGATCAAGAGGGATGATGTTGACTTCTTTGAGCATATCCTGAAGCGTATCAATGTCAACAAGGCTCCAGCGCGCATCGTTGACGAGGAGGAGCTTGTTGATATGCTCAGCGTTCTGATCCAGCCCCCACGCGACAAGGGGCCAGATGTCAAACCTTTTGTAGAAGTCGATTACTATGTCGATCTTCACTTGTTAGCTCCAGCCATTTGAGCATGTTTGATGTTAGTTTGTCGAAGTAGCCGTCACGGAGACTGACAACGCCCGCAATCTGCGCGTAACGTTCAAAGACTGAACCATCAACTTTTATGTTCCATACATCTTTCCACAAGGTTTCGTGCTCCGCACGCCCAGGCATCTCCTTCTTGAAATTCGCCTTTGCATTCGACGCACGCCGGTGATACACGCACGCACCACCGTTCATGAACACATACTGCCCTTCAAGAGCCTTCTGTGCGAACAACCCACACCATATATCAGCGAACCGATCAAAGGGCGTCAGCTCCCCCTGGAACGGCTGGTACATCACACACGCCACTTCACGCCTAAAACCTAGATTCATGGACGATTGCGGGAAAGGCGTACCTATCCTTTGCCATTTATTCTCATGATACACGTCAGGCTCTAGGTGATACTTCTCATACCCAAGCTGTGTCTGCCCATCCAAGTCAGGCATGCCGTTCCACAACCCATGGCTGATGGCTACAGGCAGGCTAGTGACATCATATGGCAGCCCACGTGGACGATTATCAGGTGTTGTGTACCACCAGGGGTGAACACTGTTATGTAGAGCATCAACATGGCTGTGTGCCCAGTTCTTCGGGATCTCACAATCATCATCAACCGTTAGAATATAGTCAGCCCCTCTCTCATACGCAAGTGCAAAACCCGCTGATCTGATCGAATCACACCTTTGCCCGTACATCTCAGGGTCAGGAGCGACAATATGCGTCGCCTCACCCTTAACAGGCCGTTTCTTCTGGTCATGTACGATAATCCAGTCAACATCCATCGACTGCACAGGTATTGAAAACCCACGACACGTGGGCACAACAGCTGCTACTTTAGCTGGCATGGAGCAATCTCCCGCTCTCGTCATTGTAGACAAGCTCAGAATTGAGCAACACCACAACAAACTCCGTCCCTAGCAGCACGCTGTACAGCATCTCCCAGCCTTTCACGTTGAGTAGTCTCAGCCAGTCAAAAGTGCTGTGTAGATAAGCATAGTGGGAAGGGTTGATTTCATATTCACGGATAGTTTCGAGAGGTAGAGAGAAGGCCGCACCCACCCTCGCAACACGTAAAGACTCCCTAATCGCTCGTGGAACGTCATAACAGTGCTCAATGGTCTGCGAGTTGAAGATCCAGTCAAATTCCTTATCTTTAAAGGGCAGATCATGTGCATCAGCTACATGCGCTTCACTGACATCAGTAGCGAGTTTGACAAACTCAGGGACAATATCAACACCAACAACACGTGCGCTAGGGAATAAGGAGAGAAAACGCCATTGGAATAGGAGCGGAATGAACAACATGAAGTGCAGTCTGGGCCTGTTATGTGCTATCTGTCTGGCTGCTCCCACGGCGACGGGTCTCTGTGCAGACTGGCCCCAATTCCGGGGCCTGAACCGTGATGGCAAATCGCCTGAGACAGGCCTCCGGAAACAGTGGCCCGCGGAAGGTCTGAAACCGCTATGGGTGGCAGAGGGCCTGGGAGTGGGTTACTCGGCGGTCGCCGTCGCTGGCGGATTTGCATATACGACCGGCATGGTTGGA
>SDBT01005883.1_pt1 | contig 20500 bp, 29 predicted proteins | sample 2277101 | NCBI WGS metagenome assembly SDBT01 (sample SAMN10404973, study PRJNA504765) | marine sediment metagenome | isolation source: marine sediment core GS10_PC15, 103 cmbsf | place: Arctic Ocean: Southern Knipovich Ridge | collected 2010 | reverse complement strand
AATAAACAATAGTTTAAGTATCTGTGTATTAATTAATTAGTGACAACAAAAACCTCCATCTTGTTGACCTTTAATAAACACCTCTTCTTGAACTGACAGTTGTAACATTGTTTTGTTTTCATGAATTTTTGTTTATCTCCATAACATGGGAATATCTTCTTAATGTAAGAATTTTTCAATTTTATTGTTCCTCTCTCATTTTTTTTCTTAATCTATAATTTCTATGATTTATCTTCGATCTCTCTTTTACTTCTGGTCTTTTAAGATATTCTTTGCGGTAAGCTTTAGCTTTTGGACTTCTTCTGTAACAATGTGAACAAAGACAGGATTTACTCTTCTGACATATCAACTTTCCACATTCTGTACATCTATTTGGTTTAGTCATGTTATTTGTGAGATGTTCCTAATTTAGATTTTAAGGGGGTGTCAGAAGACTTTTGTATTAAAATGGTGTCATTGTACAACTCTTTCCATTCACAGTACATATCGCAGTTCTTTGGGTGTTTATACCCACACACTCTCCTTACTTTAGTTTTCTTATTATTTGGAGTTTTATGTGTACATCTACCATCTGAGGTTCTATATGGACATTGTTGGAACTTTGGTTGATATGTCATCGGAAGTCACCCCTTTCTACTCTATAGTCTAAATTACAATCAGAACATAATCCATCAAACAATAATAAGATTGATAGTTCCATTCCGCATTGGGTGCAGTTATCTGTTGTTGTGTTCATTCTAGGTTTGCTTCGGCCACCTCAGCCCTAACTCTCCATTTAGCTCTTGATTTTTCCATATCTTCAAATGTCATTAGTAATTTAGAACCAATATCTAATAAGTAGTTTACGTCTTCTATTCTGACTGGGGCTTTATTTTTCATTATCTCTATATGGTTTAAAGCATCCTGGAATTGTTTTTTGCGGGAGTTTTCTTGTTCCATATTATATATATCTCCCTTTCTGTTGTATAGAAAGTTTTAATAGTTTTCTAACTCCACCGAACATACCACATTTATTACAAGAGAAAGTTCCGGCATCATTATCAAACACAAATGATTCATTACATTTAGGGCAATCCTTAATACCTTCCTTCTCAGATATATTTGAAATATTTAATACTCTACATCTTCCAGTAGGATTATAATTCTTTTTCATAAACTCCTTAAATTTAGGACACGATAAACATTTCTTTAATCCTTTTAGTGCATTTTTGTTTTTATATTTAACATGATTTCTTAGATATGATATTATCACTCCACATTTAAATTCTGGTTTACCATCAACCCAATACTTCTTCCAGTTATCAAATGCTGTATGACTTGATCTACCCTGTGCGTTTGCATAATCTATCCTAGTTTTTGGATGGGTTATACCATAAGCTGCCATCTGCGAGTCTAAACAAAAATGTCTAGAATATTTATCTTTACTTGGAAGAGAATACTTTGTAGCAACGTCTTCAAAAAACAAACATGTTTCTGGGATATCTTGCATAGACTTAATATATTCAGGTGTATTATACTTCTCAACATAAGCATGAGATTTATCTAAAGCATTTATCGTTTCATAGTCTCTTTTAGAGAAACTAGGAATATTACCAGCATTTTCCAAGGCCATCTTCATAACATTAATACTCCCATGTAAATCTAATATTTTCTTACCTGCTATTACATTTGCTCTCTTTTTGTGTTTAGGGTGAACACAAAGACATCCTTTTATTTGGTTCCCATATGGCCTCTCATCACACAACTCATCTTGCTTAGGAAATATCTCATGCTTATTAGGATCTCCTAGTAGTTTATATAAAACAAATTTAAGATACATTCTTATATTAATAGCTGGAGCAGAACCACAATACCATCTTACATGTCTCCCCTCACTACCAGACGAATTTAATATTACTGGTAACTTATACGATTTCATATACTCATATATTTGTTCTGATTCTTCCTGAGCTACAACAACTTTCTTCTGATAATCTTCATCAGTATCATCTTCATCTCTATGTGCATCAAAATCAACAGCACCGAACATTACATTCTTATTATCTACAAAGGGAGAGAACCCATATACTTTAGCACCAATGAGATGATTGTTTAAATCTTCTGCTGTGAATTCTTTCTTTATACAAAAAGGAATACCATTCATATATTCCCAGAAGAAATTGGTTTTACCAATATTAAAAGATATAATTGCTTTTACGTCTTCTTTTGATAAACTAAAATTATTGTGATTGGATGATAATTCAGTTATCATAGTATAAATCCTCCCATAATCCATACACAGGTTACACACCCTAATGTTAAGGTTTGGTTGCTAAAGAGAAAAAAAAATATATTTTTTTTATTATTTTTTATATATTCTTTTTTATTAAAAAACAAATTAAAAGTTTTTGAAAAAGTTTTTTTTATGTTTTTTTTATTTCCCATACGCGTTGTATAGAAAAATGGGTGTGTAACCTGTGTATCTATTCGGTTTATAACGTAAGGATTTTCTCTATTAAATATCATCTACAAATAACCCCCATCAATATCTTTAGAAACTGTCTCCAATTTCCCTAATCTGACACCTTTTATGTGTCTAACTTGGTGTCCAAATTCGTTCTTTGGCTGGTATTCTGAGCAATCAACTATCTCCTTAAATCTTCTCCAGAAGTGATTTGGCTCTTCTGCAGGGTATCCTTTTATCTCACAATACTTCTGATATGTATCAAAAATTAAAGCTTTTGGGGCATCTTGTAGTGAGTCTTTTTCTATCATATCTAAAATAAATGCTGCGACTGAATCACTATGTCTAAGCCAAAAGTCTTCAACTTCAGCCCTTGTCATATGTTCAGTAAATCCTTTCTGCTCCATTAATCTATATAATCCCTCTAAGGCAAATAATAAAATACCCTCTAACTCCTCACTTGATTTAAGTTTTTCAAATAAATTCTCATCTCTTCTTGGATCACCCTCTGGAAAATGTTGTTTAAAATCTAATATAATCCATCTCCTAAAAAATCCTCTAGTTCTATCTGGAGTTCTTGGTGGCTCATTACAACTAAACATTAATTTTAATGATGGGATAAATTCAAAACTATCCTTACCTTTCTTCTCTCCACTTAATGCGTCACCAGCTACAGCCATTTTAAATACAGATGTTTGACTTAATGCTTTCTTTGGAAGATCAGCAAAAATATTTGCAGACTTACCAAACAATCTAGCCGGAGCAAAAGGATTGCTCTCAAGATATTGTAATGAAATACTTGTCACATTCTTTTGTCCCAAGAAATGTTTAATAACATTAAGTAGAACAGATTTCCCATTCTCACCATCTCCATATAATAATAATGCTTTTGAGAATCTAACATCGTTCAACAAACAATATCCTAACCATTCTTGGCAAACTAAAAACTCCTTATCTGTTTCAAGAACTTGTTTTAAGAATGTTTTAAACTTAGGACAATCAGCATCTTCAACATGATCAATTTCAATTTTACTAAGGAATACATGTTCTGGTGTGAAAGCAACCGTTTCCTTTTTTTTAATATCCCACAAACCATTTCCAATTGGCCTTAGGTGTTTTGGATTGTCTTGTATTTTTTCTCTATCATAATAAGTTCTTCTTCTAATTGATTCTATTATTTCTTTCACTTGCATGTTTGTAGATTGAGTACCAAACCTTTCTTCAATTTCACTTGCTATAAATATATCAGCATCCTGTGCATATATTCCATGTTTTTCAGAATATAAAATTATATCTTTATTATCTTGGAATGTCTTAACCCCACAGATTTTTTTATCTTCTATAATATATGTATGCTCTTTCATAAACCTCTTAACAAAATAATGCTTTGCTTTTTTCCAATCAATCTCACCAGCTACAATAAACAATTCATCATCACAACTTTCCCATGTACTTTCTATCTCTTCAATTATTAATGTCTTTTCTTTCTTTGCAGCTTCCTCGTTAATTCTTTTCTGTTCAGCTTTCATTTCTTTAGCTTGTGCCTTAATATCTTTTTCTTTATCTATGGCTATCTTCTTTTGAAATCTCTCTTCTTCCTTAGCTTCTTTAACCAACCTCTTCTTTTCAACTTCTTCTTTTAATAACAACTCCTTCTTATTTACTTTTTGTTCATCCTGTATAATTTTAACTTTCTCTTTTAGAATTTCTTTTGCCTCACTCTTTGGAATGTTATATTTAGTAGATCCATCAGATATTGCTTGTAGTTGTTCAGTAGAGTTCTTCTTAACATATTTAGAAATATAAGTATCAAATTTCTTGAAGTCTGGTTTTTTGACTTTCTTTTTAGTCTTCGACATAAACTACACCACCACCAAATAAAGTCATTTCTTTTTTTATATCATAATCTCCACGCCTTACACACAAAGAATTTTTAGTGTAACTATCTATTAGAATTCTATCATTCCACGATCTACCACTTGGAGAATATTCCATCAAAGAAATATTATATCTCTTCTTCAAGAAATTTCTCAGAAACGTTTTTATAATTTTCATTGCCTCTTTACTTATAAAAGAAGATTCTGTAGGAACCAATACACACCACCTACTTATAATATTTCCATTAAAATAGGTTTGATTTCTATATTTGTCTTGTATTTGATTTATCGCATTAGAAATAACACCACCACTTCCGAGAGTATTGATGTTTTTACCCTCTGCTCCTATATAACCAAAATCTTCTCTATAAAAAATTAAATCTACTCTATATGGATTATCCCAGTCTTTACAATTGTCTGGTATAACTTCTCTCCATGTTTTACAACCACATTCTTTCAAACATCTTTCAACAGTATCTATAAACTTTTCTTCACTATCATATTTCATCATTTAATTCCTCCAACTCTTCACATTCACAACTAGGACAATATGGAATTTCATTCATAGAACAAAAACGATATTCACATTTTCTACATTTGTAATTCATAATTTAAAACCCCTCTTCATATATTCGATGTTACCTTTTTCCAAACCATAATTATTATCACCAATCCACCTATTCTTAACCCTTTCAATATCAGCATTAATAATTATTACAGTTGTTCTATAATCATAATCATAAACAGTCTTAATAGTCGTACTCATAATGTCCACCCTAATTTAACAAATAATTTCCACTCATCAGGATTCGCAACCTCTTCCCTACAATATTTATACGGAGGTTCTTTATCTATACACCTTTGACATTTATATCCCTGATACCAAATGTTGTGTTTTGGACAATGCATCATTCTCCAACCACATCCTCATAATCTTTAATATCAAATATTTCATCAAGAAACAATCTTTCTTTTTTCCCAGGAGTTCTCAAATCTTCAAACCAATAAAAAGTATCATTCTCTAATTCAGACTTAAGAGTTCCATTAACAAAACCAGTAGGAGCTTTTTTAATATGACATACCAACTTCTCTTGTAAGTAGAATATTGCTTTCTGTTTCACTGCTTTTTTTTCATCTTTTACCATTGCATTATAGGAGGTAAATGGGGTAACCGAAGCTACCCCTTAGATACCAAGTGCCCAACCGAGGTTGAACTCTAAACAAAACAAATTAATGTTTATAAAATGTTGTAATCACTAAAATATACAACACCAAAAAAATCACAACACAACATTATATAAAGCCGAGAAGACTTGTAAGAGTTCGTTATCTTCAGTTAATACGAACTTACTTCAATCTACCTTCAGCTAATATCTCGTCGCCATAGGTTCTTGAAATCTCGTATCTTAAATTTCCTAAACCTTTAATTTGATTCTTAGGTATTAGATTAAAAATCTTATCTACAGAATATGTTCCTGTTGCTGAAAAGTAACTACAACTTCCACCAAGACATATTGCACATATAGTTCCATAAGAACTATATCCACCAACTACATTATCTTTATGGTCTAAAATAGTTACATCAACTGGCACACATTCATCATTCAAAACTTTATCAAAACTAAAACTAACTATATTATCCTTCTTATTGTAATCATTATTTACATTATGAATACTTACAGCACTAGCCATAGTCAGTCCCAACATTAAACAAAGCATTAAGCTTCCATATATTTTATTTTTCATTTATTTTTCCTCCTGTTTGATTTATTTAACACCATTGCGATTCTCCAAGTTTACATAGACTTGCTTTCATTAAATTATTTTCTTCTTTTAATTCATAAACAGCTTTGTAATTAAACATTATCCAATCTCCCCCATCAATACCCAATTCATCTTTAGTCCCATGTTCTATACCCTTTGTATAATTCTCATCTTTAGGGTTTACAGTAACACAGTCCTCCCCTAGACACCATATATCCCAAAAATTATCTGGGTCTTTAATTTGAATTGTTTTTTGAACTTCTAATGGGAAACTTTGATGAAATTCTAATTCAGATTTTCCACTTAAAGATAATTCTGTCGGTTCCTTTGTTAGTTCCATAGGATTAACCAATTTATCTAAAGCACTATAATCCTTATTTTCTGGAGATGAAAAAACAATACTACCAGTTCTTATTGAACCTAGTCCTGTTGAATTATAAAAAGTATGAATCCCTGTTGAATTATAGACAGGATTAGTCCCATCACTTGATATTTGTAAATCTGTTTGAGTTGCTCCAATTTGCAATGATTTGTTATCTGCTAATATATGAAAATCTCCTTCAATCCACATATCTCTGAATTGTCTTGTAGAAGAACCAAAATCTAAAATATCACTAGCTGCATTAGGTCCAAATCTTGCTGTGTTAGCTCCTATTGATGCTAAAATCATCGTTGCTGGTGTAGTTCCTACGTGGAATCCCATTTGGGTTTCTGTGAAAAAGTTAATTTGGTCGTTTGCTACAATATCTAATAATCCTCGATTACGGGATTCTATAAATTCTGTTCCATCTTCATCAAAAGTAATTCTTCCCATTTCAGTAAAATCTCCAGAGTTCACATCCCAATCTCCTGTCATGTTTCCAGCGAAGAATGTGTTAGTGCCGAAGTCTATTGTTCCTACTTCTAATAAGTCTCCAGAGTTAATATCCCAATCTCCTGTCATATTTCCAGCGAAGAATGTGTTAGTTCCGAAGTCTATTGTTCCTACTTCTAATAAGTCTCCAGAGTTCATATTAATATTTGCAGTTTGCATACTTAACTCATCAAAAACTTGTGTACTTCCTAGAAAAGACTCAATTGCTAAAACATTTAATGTAGAAACATTAATATTATTACTCCCAAAATTAACATCATCATTAACAGTAATAACAGAACCACCACCATCAATTACCGAAACGTTTGATAATGTTGCACCATTATAATTCCAATCTCCTGTCATATTTCCGTCGAAGATTGTGTTTGTACCTAGGTCTATTGTGTTACTAAATAATGTCCCCCATGGGTCAGATACCTGTCCTAAATCATCCCCATCTTCTGATGACATGTGAAATCCTGGTTGCCAAGTCATTTGTTTTCCAGCTGAATCATCTGTAAATCGTATTCCTGTTTCTGTATTTATTTTAAGAACCCCAAAACTATCTTTAAAAATCTCTATATTGTCTGTTCCAACTATTCCAAATGTTAATTTATGTGCTCCCAAATCCAAATCATCATTAACAGTAATACCAGTCGCACTAATTGAATTAATAACATCAGTAGTAATATTAGCTCCTTGTATATTTCCAGAAATATTAATATTCTCTGCTATAATCGTTGTCCCATTCATTTCCATTGTTTGTGAGCTTCCATTTAAACACATCATATTATCTAATGTTCCATTAACATTAAGCACAAAACACATAACTGCATCTTCTGAACCATCAGTAACATTTTCTAAAAACAAATCTATTCCTCCTTGTTTTTCAACTCCGCCCAAATCTCGCAATCTAAAATTTAATCCTAATCCAATCCCACTAGCAGGAGTTGAACCAGTATTAAGTGAATGCTCTAAAATTAAAACGTCACTAATAGCATTTATAATTGTGTTATTTAAATTAGATTTAATTACTCCAAAAACATCTAAGGCATTTTGAGGGTCTTCATTTCCATTGAATCCAACTGTTCCGTCTGTTGCCATAAAAATATTACAAGGAGTACCATCATTTGTTAGGCAGTTTCCCTGGCTTTTGAAAGTTCCACCGCCACTTAATTCATAATTAGTTGCTGTCATTGTTTGAGATGTTTCCCAATTTCCACTACCTAATAAAGAATCCAATATCTCAAGAACTCCGTCGTCTGAAGCTAATTCTGCAAGAGTTAATCTGGATGTGATGTTTGCATTAGCAACATTCTGCAAATCAAATCCACCAAAGTTCGCATTCCCTTGCATAACAGAACTTCCATTAGTTAAGAAGTATGATGGGAACAAAGGAGTATTTACGATGTCGGCCCAATCAAAAATAGTAGAAGAGTTAAGAGTTATAGAGTTAGTAACATTTAAGTCTTGTTCTATAATATTTTCAAAGGTTGCGTTACCTCTAATTATTGTTGTATCACTAGAGGCATTATAAATTATTCCTCTTTCAGGAAACCCATCAGCAGCCAAAGCACCATCACTAAAAGCAATTACAGAATTAAACCCAGATACATTAATTAAAGTTGTAGTAATTGCAGTACCATTAATCTTTACTGTATCTGAATAACATTGTCTTGTTGGTTTTCCTGCACTCCCCAAATTACAAATAAATGTTAATGTAACTAGAGATTTATTATCCATTGAAGATGGAAGTGATATAACTTGAGAACTTTTAACTACGGTATCGGTTGTGTCGGAGAATATTTCTATATCACCAGATCCGACATTATTATTTACTTCTATTGAAAAATCACCAGAACCTATAAGATTAACCAAACTATAAACAAATGACAATGTAGTTTCATTAATATCTAATGTTGAAAAGTTTGTTTGCATCTGTACTAATCCAACTCCGGCCCCATCTCCCTGAGCACACTCACCCTCATCACATAATACAGAATTCAAAACATTTACCCAATCTCCTAAGTCAGCTTGTAAATTTACAAATATCCCAAGACCCCCTGCGAATGTTTCTGTGAATTTAGGAACTTCATCACCTGCGGTAAATCCTTGTTCAAATGTAACTGGAATTGCAATATGTACAGAACCATTGTTAAAGTTTGCGTTATTACCTTCTAGATCAAATACTGATGGGCCTTCAACTGCTATACCCTTATGTATTTTAGCACTCTGCCATACTTCTAAATCTCCCATAGTAAAAAGTAATGGACCACCTGGAATTAAGTCTATTGCATTCCCTCTTGTATCTGCATTAAAATTACAATCCACACCAAACAAATTACATAGGAATATATAGTCAGATGCCTTACTCATATTAATAATTCCATTCTCTGTAAAATTTTCTTCTGCCATGTAACCTGGTACTAGTCCTCCACTATTTCCAGACAATAAAGAATAAGAATTATTTTTTAATGCCGTACTCCATGTAACGGTTTGATTCTCAACTGTCTTTAGAAATACTATTGATCCACTGCCTTTAGGGTTATTATGTGCTGTCCATGTTGCATTTGTTGCTATACCATTAAATGGAAAACCTTGGGTATTAATTGTTATAAAACGATCTCCCAACCCATCAAGAAATATCTTACTTCCATTCATAACTAAATTACCTGTCTGTGTTACAGTACCATCCGAAGACAACGTCCATGTGAAATTAGCGGTAGGTAGCTCTCCATGACCTAAGACAATATCCCCACCACCAGAGTTAGCCAAAAAACATCTACCTCCCGTACTGTCACACAATATACCAGAATCATTTGCAAAAGTTCCTGTTCCCGAACCAGACGTTGCCATTACAATACCGGCACCAACATCATTATCTAAACCAAAACTTGTGACTGCTCCTGCGTTTGATGATGTTGCATTAATAACTCGTTGAATACCAGACCCAGAATTAGAGATTAATATTTTAGAATTAGTTTGTAAGTCTCCAGTCATAGTACATCCAGTAAGCCTACACCATAAAGAATCAATCCACGACTCATCAATATTTAAAACATTCGCTATATTATTAAATTGCGTAGTGTTGAAGTCTCCAACCGATCCTATGTTTGTTAATAAGGAGTCAGATGTTAAAGAATGATTCGCCAATAAAGCGAAGTTAGAATTATTAACATTTATAGAATAATTAAATCCATCAATTACTTGCTGGTTCTCGTATAGTCTATTGTATGCAAAGTCATTTGCGGAACTAGTAAAAGGAACTAATATAAATATTAGTAAGAATATAAATATAACGGACAGTTTCACCATACTAAATTCACGAATTTCAACTATTTAAAATTACCTTTTCTTAAATATTTAAATATTTCTTCTTCTTAATATGTTTAACTTTATCTTCAATCTTTTTCTTCGCTTTTTTACTTGTAAATTTATTTTTCATAACTACAGATTTTTTATTTAATAATGTGTTTATCTTCTTTTTTAATCTCTTCTGTCTTTTGTTTAAAATTTTTAATAATTTGTTTCTCTTCTTATTCAATCTTTTCTGTCTTGTGTTTGGAGCTGTTTTCATCTTTTTCTCCTCCTTTTAGTTTTTGTAGTTTTAGTTTTTTTAATAGGTTTCCTTCTAATTTTTCTTTTAGGTCTTCTTATCATCAATCTATTCCGTTTTGCAGTTACAGTATTTTGCTTTTTTAACCTCGCAATAGTTCTCCTACGTTGTACTGATCCAGCCAATCTCTTTAGTGGTCTAGTAACACTTCTCTTATTACCTTTTCTTTTAACAGGGGCTTTCCTACGGGTTGTTTTACCTCTCCTTTTAGCTGATGCCCTAGCTCTTTTTAAGGCAATCTGTTCACTTCTTAAATCACCAACATATTTTTTCTTCTCGATTATTGTTCTTTTTAAAGTGAACTTCTTTCCCTTCTTAATTCTAAATCTTCTAAATTTCTTTTGGTGCTTTCCATAATACCCCTTAATCTTTTTAGAAATTACAGCAACTTTCTTAGTCATTCCAACTGGTATTAATGTTCCAGTCCTTTGTAAGTCGTGATCTAATCTAAACGCACCAACATCCCAACTATCTCTTAATGTCATTGGCGGAATTTTTAACCTAACATTCTTACCGGACTTCTTAACAATAAAAGCGTAAGTCATAACTTTTTTAGGAAGAGTTCTTATATTTTTAGGTTTCTTTATTTTTCTAGGAATAACTGGTGGTTTTTTTGTTACTTGTTTAGTCACTAACCTTTGCCTAGTTTTTAGTCTACTAGCAACATCTTGAGCAACCCTTTGTGCTACCTTTAATCTTGGAGATACATCTTGTGCAACTGACTGTAATACTTTAAAGTCTTGTGCGGAATCTTGAATAACTCTTGCTATCTGTTTTGTAGATAATGCCTGTCCAGATTTTAATTTCTGTTGTTGTTTTTGTAAAGTTTTGAAAGCCAAAGCCGAAAGGGAGAAAACCCCAAATTGTAACAACGGGGCTAGGCTAATAGATTGTTTTTGTACCGACATAATAATAAATACCTGTGGTTTTTGAATTAGCTTTTGAACTTGTCTAATCCTTTGAACTTGCTTTACTTCTTGTAATAATACTTGTTGTCCACTTTTAACTTCTACATATTTTCCTTTAGGTGCTTCTGGTTTAAAATCCTTTATAGTTCTAACAGATCTAGTTTTCTTACCTTTCTGAATAACTTTAATAACAGGAGATTTAGACGGTTTATTCATATCCCTAATAATTTTTCTTATTGATGCTTTGAATTTATTAATCTCTGTGACATCTCCTCTCTTAATAGCCCAACTAATTCTTTTCTTAATAGTATTTTTAAATTGCCTATATTTTAAATTAGATGTTGGAACTTTCTGCCTTCTAGCAAATTCATCAAAGAAATCATCAACAAACTTTCTAGCACTATTAACACTCTTTGATCTATTGAGTTGCTCTAGTGATACCTTCCTAATCTTTCTAGTTTTCTCCATTCTATAACGATTAGTTTTTCTAAATTCCCTTCTTCCTACTCTCTTTAGTTTCTTTAGAGCTAATCTTTTTTTTATTCTACTAGGAAGTTTGTCTAGTTTAGTAGCTTTAGTTCTAAGCTTTTTTAATAAAGAGTTCGCCTTCTTACTTATTGAAAGATTTTTTATCTTTGATGTAATCGTTTTAGATAGTTTCTTTGCAGACAAAAACTTACCATTTTTCAATAACTTTATCTGATAAGGTTTTGTAAACTTACTATATTCTTTCAATCTTTTGAAGGCTGAATATTCATTAAGATTATTTTTAACAAGTCTACGAACAGATTGTATAAATTGTTCTTCTTGTCCTAACCCTAATTTTCCACCTCTAGCCTTATATTCTTTTAAGAATTGTTTTGCCTTTATGAGTGCTAGTCTATCTGCTGTATCTTCAACAAAGGCAACACCTTCTATAAAATCTCTATTACCTATATTAATAGTCCTGCCTTTCTTCCTTGCTAATCTTCTTATTGACCTAGCTCTTTTTAAATCTTTAGAATACTCGACAGCAGATTTAAATTTCTTAATTTCTGCTTTTTGTATAGCCTTAACTTTTTTAACTTTAGAAACAACCTTCCGTATTACTTTAGATTTCTTCCCAAGTTTTATAGTATTACCAGTAATTTTCCATACGATTCTATCAGCTTTTCTTATCGCAGGTTTTACAAGCATTGCTGTCTTAGAAGAAACCTTACCAGTCGCTTTAAATGTTAATCCAGTACCCTTAAATAAAATTATTTCACCAGCAATAACCCCAATAGCCTCAGTAGGACTAACTCTTATTAATTGTCCAAATGATTTTCCACCTCTTGAAATTGCACCAGGTATTTGTTTTAATATTCCTGGAAGTTTCTTAATATTCGAGGGGTTTCTTATAAGATTAATAAATCCCCTACCTATTGCTACAAATCCAACAACTCCATTAATAATAGTGGTACCTATTGTTAGGCCTAGTAGGGATAATTCATTCTTTAATTCATTTTGTTGATTTCTTACGCTTGATGTACTTGTTTTCTTTTGCAAATCATTAAGTTTAGCAATAATCTTGTTCGCACTTTTAGTTGGCTGTTCTCTAGGTTGAACTTCTAATACTGGTACAAACTCATCCCTAGCAAAAGTGGTTTTACCATCAACAGCAATAATAACACCATTCTCAAATAAGTATTTTTTACCTGCAAGATTTGCACCAACAACAACTTTACCTCTAGCGTTTATAGTTCCAGTTCTACCATTAGGGAATGTTACAACTACCTTATTAGGATTACTTGACGGTTTAATAGAAACATTTGCTGCAATTTGTGATGCTGTTTTAGCGCCTCCTCCCAAAGTAACCCTAGTACGTATTTTACCGCCACCGTTTCTTGTTCGACCAAGAGCAAAAAACTTTATTTCTCCTGTTTTTGTATTATATGATCTCTTAACAGTATTTCCGTTCTGATGATAAGTAGTTACATTCAAAACATTTTTAGTTTTAGCATCTATAATTCTCTTTTGAGTAATAGAACCCCTGTTCTTTATTATATTCTGTTGGATAGCTATTATTTTATTTAACTCACGTTTCGCTAGTGCAGATGCAAGTTTTGCTGCGGCTTCATCTTGGGCTTTTTGTAGGGCCAGTGCTTTGGCTGCTGCCCGTTCTTTAGCAATCCTAGCGGATTCTATTGCCGCCCTTCTTTCTGCCGCCCTTCTTTCTGCTTCCCTTCTTGCTGCTTCACGTTCATTTCTAGCTTGTTCGCCTGTTCCACCACCAAAACGTCTTGATGACCCCCCATTAGAATCATCCCTACCACTTCTTACTATCACATCTCCTATTCTCTCACCAGAAGGTAACCTCTTTCTTAAAACTGGGAGTGTTGTTATTAGCCCAGGAGGTATAAAAACCATTTATAAAATTGGTATTAGACTTATTAATGAAGAAATAACAATATCTTTAAAAAAATAAATAGAAACAGAAATTCCTAATATTCCTAAAAAAAATATTCCAAAAATATTCCTCATCTTCATTATAATAATCTAAGATTTAATTTAGTTATAAAAGCTTTTTTCACCATACGAAATCAAAGAATTACAACTTTAAATACTTATCTAAAAAGAAGAACGAGGGCATAAAGCCCTCGAATAAAAGTTTTCTGTATAACAACAATGTTCCGTGGAACGACAGGGAATATATGACATTAATTCTCCGCAGCGAATTAAGCCCTTTCTACGAATAACCCACTAAGTAATTTATTATTATTATCTAGCTAAAATATAAGAATAACAATCTTTATATATCTACTTATTCTACTTATTATATGAATTTCGCAACCTTTTTTAAGAAAAGAATTGAGCCATTTATTGCCATTGGTATTATAATAGTTTTAATAATTATCTCTACTCAGCTATATAATGGTATACAATTAAGAAAAGAAATAAATCAAAATTGTGGGTGGGAAGATGAGAATTACAGGTGCTTTTGTGAGAAGTCAGAAGCTATGGCAATTAAGACGAAGATAGATAATTTAGACATTACCGTAGACGAGGTGGAATATGTTCCGATGGGTGGGTAGAATATTAGAGAAGTTAGTGGTTAATTTATTGACTATAGCTGTCATTGGCGGAGTTTTATATTTCTTTATTAAGAAGTTTATTTTTTAAACAATCTCATAATAAACAATGTCAATTTCAATCCCAATAGAAACGAAATTAGAAAGTAAAACACTCTCAATAATATAACAAAAGTTACCGGAACAGTACCGCTAAGGGTGAAGAATAATATACCTAAAACAATCCACCCGAATATAAAACCAAGAGTTGCAGCATAGAATAAATATACTCTAGAAACTATTTTATCTATTTTTTTAAAAGCAATCATGCTTTCATTAAACCAATTTTTCCTTTCCATTATTAAATCCTCATCAATTTCAATACTGCTTCTGATGGTCCCTTAATAGTTATTTCTAAAGTATTAGGATCAGCTTCTTTTTTCTTAAATAAATCTTTACAACCACCTAATATACCTTGTGCCATTGGGCTTTCTAATAGTTTCATAAAATCAGGTATATCTTTTTCCGGTTCCTCAACAACTTCTTCCTCAACAGGTTTCTCTTTCTTTTTTACCATTTTACTTACTATTATAATCCGCTTTACTTAGTATTCGAGAACTCTTTGCTCCAGACGGAGAAATAGCAATTGCGTAATACATCATTCTACCACTTTTCATCTTCTTCTTTTTCTTAGTGTATTTATTAGAATCAAATTTTTCCTTTCCTACGACATCATAAAAATCTAGTGTTTTCATCTTCTCTTCCTCCTTAATGTGAATTTAAATTTCTTATTATTTTTAGGACCAGAAATCACTATACTTGTTTCATATGCACCATGTGCAAGTCTTAGATGTTTTGCGATAACATTACTTAATTGAGAACTACTTAATGTTTTTCTTGTAATTTTAGAATATTTATCTTTCATCATCTTCTCTTCCTCCTCTTTCTTTTAACTTTAGGTTTTGATTTAGGTCTTTCCCTCGCTGCATCTCTAGCCTGTTCACGAGCCTCAGCTTCTAATCTTCTCTTAACAACTCCTCCAACAAATTTTACTCCCTTCCAACCGAATTTACCAGCTTGCATACCCAATTTTTTACCAACTTGTCCAGCAATTCTCCTTTTACTACCAACACCCTTTAATGCTCTAGCCTCTGCTCTTAATTCTCTAATCTCTTCGATCTCTTTTGCCCTAGCTGCAAATAATTTCTTTCTTTCAGCATCGACTTTTTTAGTCTTTTTTAGTCTAGCAATTTCTCTCTTTAAAGAAGTAGTAGATTGCTTACGTTTCACCTTTTTCACCATACGAAATCTAAGAATTACATCTTTATATACTTAACTATTTTTTCTTTTTAAGTATCTTAGTAATATTTGCAGAAGCTCTTTTCATTTCTCTCTCGGCCTTTTGAATTGTCTTGAGTTCCTTTGTTAATCTTCTTATGTTGGATGTCGTACCGAATGTTGCTATTAATTCTCTAGCTCTTTTGGATAGGTGTGCCATTTATTATTTGAGGGGATTGTTGTATATAAACATATCTAATGGGAGGATTTATATATAGAAATATCCTATATATCCTATGGGTAAAAAAGCCATCGTGGCAAGAGTTACTGTAGCTGGAATACAAAAGAGATTGACTATTCCTAAGCAAAAAGAAACAGAGAAGTGGGAACAAGGTGATTTAATTAAATTAGAGAAAGTGGTGATAGAATAATATGTGGAAAGATTTCAGAAGAAAAACTATACATAGAGATGTAGACGCAAAGATGTTTTGGCATTATTACATCCCACAAAACAAATTATGTAAAGCTCTAAGGGATAGGGTTAAAATTTTTAAGGATTCAACAGTTTTAATATCTGGCCCTACGGGTGTGGGTAAGTCTACAATAGTTGGTAAATTCTGTTTTAATTTTTTTGAGGATATGGATAATATAAAAATTGAAGGAGAGAAGATGTATAATGATAATAACTTCATAATTGATCCGGAAGTTTGGGCGACAAGAATGATAACAGATAAAGGTAGTGTAATTTGGTTAGACGAGGCTCGTGATAGCCTGTCGTCAAAAGCATGGAATAGCCAGATAAATAAGACAATAATTTCAAGAAAAAATAAAAATAGAAAAAGAGGAATAGTTTCGTTTATACTTTTACCATATGAGAAAGAAGTTGATAAGTCTTTTTTAAACCATATAACAATGTGGATATTTATTAAGAAGAGGGGCCTTGGAGAAATATATGTATCTAATAATTCCAGGAAGGGAGGACAAGCGTTAAGCATTCAAAGGATAATCGATCGTGAATCTAAATGGTTTAAGGAAAATCCTAAGAGAAGGGCTATTGATCCTACAATCCATCCAGAATATATTGGTTCTATAGTTTTTGGAGCTTTCACTAAAGCAGAGGAAAAAAGATATAATACACTAGTTGATAAGCATCATGTAAGCGGTAAGTTATCGGCTGAAGAAGAGGAGAAAATGAACCCAACACTAGATAAGAGAGAGCTTGAAAAACAAATACCAATGGTATTAGATGAGGTAGAGGCAGGCACTATAAAGAGTAAGCGTGATATGTGGGATAAGCTGAAAGACTTAACGAAGTTCGATGATGCATTACTTATACGACATATCAATAGGCATCTAAAGATAAGAGGCTTTAAGAATTTTAATTCTTTTGAGATCTAATTTTCAGATATTACTCTTATTAAATTATATATTAAAAGCACTAATCAGTAGTAACTCTTTTACTATAGGGTTATTATTCCTAATAATTACTATTATTAGGAGATACATTTAAATAGATCGAATGGATGATTATTACATGGAATATGATGGGAAAACCCAATCAAAATTCACGCAGCTAACCCCACGGTTGTTTGATAAGTGTAAAGAATACCTGGTCCTTAGGGGCTTGTCTGAGAAATCAAATCAGTTATATCTGGCGGTCTTAGGGGACATCTTTAAGAGAGATGTGCTAACGCAAACACTCTACAATGATGTTTATTCTAAAGGCAGCAGATACAAGGCTGTGCTAAACCTAATAAAAAATACTTGTTACCACTTTGACATACCAACACATAACTATAAACAAGTAGAAAAGAAGCCAAAAAGAAGAAGCCCTCCGCAAGTCTGGAGTGAAGAAGAAGTATTAAAGATAGCAAGTTCAATAGAAGAGTACGGATTACTAATCGAATCAGCATATTATATAGGTGCCGGCATAAGATTTTCATCAGCTATCTTTATCAAGTGGGAACACTTTAGGTGGCCAGATTGGATCAATAATAAAACAAAAGCTGGTAAGTGCTTGATTTTTGGTAAAGGTGGAAAGAAAAAGTATTTAGATGTTCACCCAATTCTTATGGATAGATTGTATTCTGTAGCAAAAGATAAAGGTAAATTGTTTCAAGAAATACCATACAGAAATTCATCTGAAAACACATTCATTTTTATAAGTTCTACCGAGCTTGAGGAAATAGAGGATAGGATTAAAAAACAACAACATGACGATATGTTGGATATTGGGAGTGGATATTTAATGAAAAGGGATGCACAGGAGCTTTCTAAGAACGAATTAATAGCTAAGATGCATGATAGAGTGGCTTATAAATTGAGAAAATTGAAGCACTTATTTAATGATCGAAATATTAAATTTCATTCGATAAGAAGTAGTAGAGCTACAAATCTTCTAAAGAAGGGATTTAGTTTATTAGAAATAAGTAAAATGCTTATGCATGAGGATATAAAAACAACTCAAATATATTTAGACATTGAAGACAGTGAGATAACGAAAAAGTTTAACGAAAAATTATGACTCCACAATCCGCCGCATAGCCTCTTCTTCTTTCTGCTTATCTTCCAACTCTTCATCAACAGTAAATCCACTAGATACAATCTTATTACGCAACATGATACTATAAATTTCTTCATAAGATTCTTCTAATTCTTTCATCATTTCAAAGAAATTCTTTGTAAGATCTAAAACCCACTCACCAGTATGCTCTTGTCTTTTTATAAGAAAATCATCATCCTGAATCTTAGTCTGTCTGGCTGTAATTATTTTCTGTTCACAAATATCTAAAAATCTTAGAATAGCAACCAGTTCATTGTAATCATTATCTTCATCGTCAAACGGATTTTTCACCTTATTCTCATCCTCTTTATTTTTCTTTCTCCATTGTACTTCATTATTGTTTTTCACAATAGCTTTTATATTTGTTATCATGCATTGTTGCGATGAGATAATTTCATTAATACCTTTAAATCTTAATTTCATTCTTTCGTTTGGTGTTATTGGTTTATCAGATGGTAAGTCTGGAACTCCAGTACGTGCCAACCTCATTGCAACATCATGTGCAACAATATTTTTCAGAGTAACTTGCTCGGAAAGTTGTTTGTCCGGATTATAGACATGTATTTCCCCACTATTCTCCATCAGTAATACCCCTTATCTCCCCCAGAAACGTCCCTATCTGCGTTATTAAGGCTCTCCTGCCCCTTTACAGCGTTATGAGTATGTTTATTCTCTGACCCCTGGATAGCCCTAGAATAGTTAGCCTGTATTCTCTCCATTAAGGCAACAAATATAGATAGATTTTCTTGCTTCATAAAGAACTGTGCTTTAGAATCTCCATATCTGCCATACTTATAGTCTGCAATATTATAAAAATATTCTTCTAATTGCTCCTTTATTGCCAACATCTTTATTGGGAAAACAGTTTTACTTATATAACTAAGCTTAATATCCGGAGATAAATGACTCTCGGCCATTCTTACAATATTTTCTGATTCTTCATCCGTAAAACAATGTTTATCTTTTCTTTTAGTCTCCCATTTATTGGTTGTTTTATTAAACACCTTTTTATATCCACGAATTAATAATTCTAAATCTTTATATTGATTTTCTAATAAGAAGTGGTGAAAGCTTTCAGGCTTTTGTGCCGGCTGGACATCTACACCATAATCATCATCAAAGTCATCATCATCTTTTAAATCGTCTCCTATCCCATCAAAATCCTTATCATCTATAGGCCCCTCTTCTATTGTAGCAAGTTCATTAGCTTTATTGGCAATCTTATTACCAATTTGTTTAAATTTATCCTTAAACTTACCCATTAGTTCCTACCCCACATCTTACCAAATTGGGCCTTAAACTTATCACACCATTTAGTAATTATCACACAAGTACCACTTAAAATAACATTTATAATCATAACAGCAATAAGTGCTACTTTTGAAAACATAAAAATGCTTATAATTAATGAAACTACATTAATATAGAATAAAATTTTTATAATATCGTTTTTTATATTCAAAATATTAACCATTTTATTGCACCACCTTTAATACTTTACCTTCATTATATTCTTTACTAAGCTTTTCAATTCTTTCTCCTAATATTTTCTTCTTCTCTATTCTTCCCTTAAAAAACCAATTTTTAATTTTACCCATTATGATTGATTGAGATTTAGTTTTTGTCCCCTTATGGCTCCTTGTATATTATTCCCATAAAGTCCTTTTAAGTCAGGCAGTATAAGTGTCACAGTGTTTAATGCAGAATTTACAGCATCCATAACTTCATCCATAGCTTCCCATCCAGCTACTTCTGCTTGTGCTGAAGCTGCGTCATATTGTGCTTTTTCCCCCCATGATTTTATACCTGTCATAGCAACTATCATTATACAAATTATAATTGTTGCATAAATACCGTATTTCATAAGTGTTAAAAGATCTATTTTTTTAGCTGTAGCATTCATTTGCTCGAATCTATTATTATATTGTTGCCTTGCCCTATCAATACCAGCGTGTTTTACAGAAACTTCTAATGCATTATCATCTTTACACATCATTACTTTTGTTGGAATATATAATCTACCATCATTCCCAAGAACTACTTCATATGATGTTCTACCAGAATACTTCTCTAATTCTACAAAAATACGACTACCAATTAAAGGCGTTTCTAATTCAAACAAAGGAGGAGTAGCTTCATCTTTATGTTTCCATCTCCTCATCTTAATTA